>Ga0164243_10000062_pt1 | contig 281995 bp, 271 predicted proteins | sample OricompcompostOP_FD_108781 | JGI IMG/M metagenome (GOLD analysis project Ga0164243, IMG submission 108781) | Organic Plus compost microbial communities from Emeryville, California, USA - Original compost - Organic plus compost (OP) | ecosystem: Engineered > Solid waste > Mixed feedstock >... | reverse complement strand
CTCGCCAACGACAAGACCACCTTCGCCGACGCCTTCGCCATGGCCGACCAGGTGCTCTATTCGGGCGTCGCCTGCATCACCGACCTGATGGTCAAGGAAGGCCTCATCAACCTCGACTTCGCCGACGTGCGTTCGGTGATGCGCGAGATGGGCAAGGCCATGATGGGCACCGGCGAGGCCAGCGGCGAGGGTCGCGCGATGGCCGCTGCCGAGGCCGCGATCGCCAACCCGCTGCTCGACGAGACCTCGATGAAGGGCGCCAAGGGCCTGCTGATCTCCATCACCGGCGGCCGCGACCTCACCCTGTTCGAGGTGGACGAGGCGGCGACCCGCATCCGCGAGGAGGTCGACCAGGACGCCAACATCATCCTGGGCGCCACCTTCGACGAGGAACTGGAAGGCGTCATCCGCGTGTCGGTCGTCGCTACCGGCATCGACAAGACGGCCGCCGAGATCGCCGCGGCGCCGATCGCGATCCGCCCGGCTCAGCCGAAAGCCGCCGCGCCGCGTCCCGCTATCGCGCCGGCCGATGCGCGTCCTGCCGCGCAGCAGCCCGCCGCCGAGAGCCGCGCCGCCGATCCGATCGCGGAAGCGATCCAGCAGGCGGAAACGAATGCAGCGATGATGGCGCAGGCTCATCCCGCGCAGGGGCAGGCGGAAGATTTCCGCCCGCAGAGCCGGCTGTTCCAGGCGCCGCCGGCCCAGCCGCAGCCGATGGCTGCCCAGCCGGCGCCGCAGCAGGCCATGCGCAGCGAGCCCCAGCCGGTCGCCGCCGCCCCGCAGCGCATGCCGCGGGTCGAGGACTTCCCGCCGGTCGTGCAGGCCGAGGTTGCCGCCAAGGCACATCATCCGGAGGATCATGACGACCGTGGGCCGATGGGCCTGCTGAAGCGCCTGACCAACGGCCTGACACGCCGCGAGGACGAACCGGCCCGGCTCCAGCCGGCGCAGCCGCGCGAGCCCAAGCTTCGTCAGGCGACGCCCGAGGTGCGCCGCCTTGCGCCGCAGGATCCCTCGCTCTACGCGCCGCGCCGCGGCCAGCTCGACGATCATGGCCGCGTGACCGCGCAGCCGCGCGCGAATCACGAGGACGACCAGCTCGAAATCCCGGCCTTCCTGCGCCGGCAGGCGAACTGACCGTTCGATCCTGTTGCACCTGTTGACGGGCAGGCGAGCGATCGCCTGCCCGTTTCTTTTTAATCTATTGTTAAATATATGATATTTCCCGCCTTCAACCCGAGCGATGCCGATTACACGAAGTAAGAAACCGTGATTTGGACTGGACAGGGCGGATTACTATCTTCACGCCGCAGTCGGTCGTATGGTTTTCTTGGGGTGTGGGCCTTCGACCGTAGTCAGTCGCGTCGCGGAAATCATCTGCGCACGCAACACAGCACGGGCATTCTTGGGGATTGTTTTGCAGGACGATTATCAGACAAGCCTGAGATCGCGCGTCTCGCTGAGCGGTATCGGCGTTCACAGCGGCGCGCCCGTCACGGCGCATTTTCTGCCGGCCGATGCGGATACGGGCATCGTCTTTCATCTTTCGGGCCAGGGCGGCGAGGCGCGTGAGGTTCGCGCGCTCGTCTCCGAGATCGGCGCCACCGATCTGTGCACCCTGCTGGGCGATCCGGCCGGCGTCTATGTCGCCACCGTCGAACACCTGATGGCGACCGTGTTCGGGCTGGGGATCGACAATCTGGTCATCGAGGTGGACGGCAACGAAGTCCCTATCCTCGACGGAAGCGCGGCGCCCTTCGTCGATGCGTTCGAACAGGCAGGCATCGAGACGCTCGCCGTGAAGCGGCGCTATATTCGCGTCGTCAAGCCCGTGCGCATCGAAAGCGGAGCCTCCTGGGCCGAATTCAAGCCTTATGCCGGCACGCGCTTCGAGGTCGAGATCGATTTCGAAAGCCCGGCTATCGGGCGCCAGCAGTTCGCGTCGGATATCAATCCGGACATCTTTCGCCGCGATATCGGCCGCGCGCGCACCTTCGGCTTCATGAAGGACGTCGAGAGGCTGTGGGCCGCGGGTTACGCGCTGGGATCGTCGCTGGAGAATTCGCTGGTCATCGGCGACGATCACAAGGTCATCAACATGGGCGGATTACGCTATTCGAACGAGTTTGCCCGCCACAAGACGCTGGATGCCATGGGCGACCTGGCGCTCGCCGGCGCGCGCTTCATCGGCTGCTTCCGTTCCTATCGCGGCGGGCACCGGCTGAATTCGGCGGCCGTGCGGCGTCTGCTGTCCGACCGGACGGCATTCGAGATCGTCGAGACGACGCAGCAGGGGCGCGGCCGCACCGCGGAGATGAGCGCCGTCAGCGCGCCCGTCCACGCGCCCTGGGTGCTCTGACGCCCGGCGAGAAGGTTTCGCTGCGCGCTGCACCGACTGTTGCGCGCCTGCATCATCAGTAGATGAAATCCAAAATGCCGGGGCAGGGCGTCATCGCGCCACAAAATTGCGCGAATGCTACACGATAGCGTTGCCGCGCATGGTGAATGTGGTCTATGGCTGCTCGCCGCCGATGAAAGAAGCGCCGAAGGGGCGAGTTCCGACATGCTTGTAAACCGGGCCGATCAACCGAAGGCGCCTGCGAGGATCGCTGTTCTCGCGTTTGTGCTGATCGCCGCGCCGATGCTGCTTGCCGGCTGCATGTCGGAGAAGGACGTCGATCTCTCAACCTACGTCGAGCAGACCGATCCGCCTGATGTGATCTACAATCAGGGGCTTGCGAACCTGAACGCCGGGCGCCTGGACGAGGCGGCCAAGAAATTCGCCGCCGTCGACCGGCAGCATCCCTATTCCGAATACGCCCGCAAGGCGATCGTCATGGGCGCGTTCACCAACTATCGCCTGGGCAATTACGACGACGCGATCGGCATGGCGAAGCGCTATCTGACGCTTTATTCGTCCAGCGAGGACGCCCCCTATGCCCAGTACATCATCGGCCTCAGTTACTATCGCCAGATCAAGGACGTGACGCAGGACCAGACCCTGGCGCGCCAGACCATGCAGACGATGCAGGATCTGGTCAATCGCTGGCCCGATTCCGAATATGTCGAGGACGCCAAGGCGAAGATCCGTTTTGCCAAGGACCAGCTTGCCGGCAAGGAGATGCAGGTCGGCCGCTATTATCTCGAGCGGCGCGAATATCTCGCTGCCATCAAGCGCTTCCGCACCGTGGTCGAGAACTATTCCGATACAAGACAGGTCGAGGAGGCGCTGGCGCGCCTGACCGAGGCCTATTACGCCATGGGCCTGACGGACGAAGCGCAGACCGCAGCGGCGGTGCTCGGCCACAACTATCCCGACAGCCCCTGGTACAAGGATTCCTACAAGCTCCTGCAGAGCAACGGGCTCGAACCGCGCGAAAACGCCGGCTCGTGGATATCCAAGGCCGGCAAGCTCATCACCGGAGCCTGATGCGGCGCATGGAGCCTGCTCGCGGCGCCATGCTATAGCTTGCCGATGCTTTCGAGATTGTCGATTCGAGACATCGTCCTCATCGAGCGCCTGGACATTGATTTTGCTCCGGGCCTTTCGGTGCTGACCGGTGAGACCGGCGCGGGCAAGTCCATCCTGCTCGACGCGCTGTCGCTGGCGCTCGGCGCGCGCGGCGACGCCTCGCTGGTGCGCCACGGCGCGGCGCAGGGGCAGGTGACGGCCGTCTTCGACGTGCCGCGCAACCATCCGGCGCGGACCCTGCTTGCCGACAATGCCATCGACGACGACGGCGACATCATCCTGCGACGTGTGCAGACCGCGGACGGGCGTACCCGCGTCTTCGTCAACGACCAGCCGGCGAGCGTCGGGCTGATGCGCTCGATCGGCCATGCGCTGGTGGAAATCCACGGCCAGCACGACGAGCGAGCGCTGGTCGACCCGGCCGCGCATCGCGAATTGCTGGACGCCTTCGGCGGCCATCTGGGCGCCGTGCGCTCGACGGGCGAGGCATGGCGGCTGTGGCGCTCGGCCGAGCAGGATCTTGCACGCCATCGCGCCAAGGTCGAGGCGGCGGCCCGCGAGGCGGACTATCTGCGCGCCGCGGTGGCGGAACTGTCCGCCCTCGATCCGCAGCCGGGCGAGGAGACCGAACTGGCGGAACTGCGCGCGACGATGATGCGTGCGGAAAAGATCGCGGGCGAGGTCCAGGACGCACAGGACGTCCTTTCCGGGCAGAATTCGCCGCTGCCGCAGCTGGCGAGCCTGCTGCGGCGCCTGCAGCGCAAGGCCGGCGAGGTGCCGGGCCTGCTGGACGAGGTGGTGAAGTCGCTGGACGAGGCGCTGATCTCGCTCGACGCGGCGCAATCGGGCGTCGAGGCCGCGCTTCGGGCGACCGAGTACGACCCGCAGCGGCTGGAGAAGGCGGAGGAACGGCTGTTCGCCCTGCGCGCCGCCGCCCGCAAGCACAATGTGGCGGTGGACGATCTGGCGCAGCTTCGCGACACGATGGCCGCCGACCTGGCTGATCTCGACGCCGGCGAGGAGAGGCTCGCCGGGCTGGAGCGGCAGGCCGTTGCCGCGCGCGAAGCCTACGACGTGTCGGCGGCGCAACTGTCGGCGCTGCGCCATGCCGCTGCGGCAGGACTCACCAAAACGGTGATGGCCGAGCTGCCGGCGCTCAAGCTCGAACGGGCGGAATTCATCGTCGAACTGTCGAGCGAGACCGAGAGCCGCATGGAAGACGGCATCGACCAGGTAGAATTCTGGGTGCGCACCAATCCGGGAACGCGCGCCGGGCCGATGATGAAGGTGGCCTCCGGTGGCGAGCTGTCGCGGTTCCTGCTGGCGCTCAAGGTGGCGCTCGCCGATCGCGGCTCCGCGCCGACGCTCGTTTTCGACGAGATCGACACCGGCGTCGGCGGCGCGGTGGCGGACGCCATCGGCCAGCGCCTGTCGCGGCTTGCCGGGCGCGTGCAGGTGCTTTCGGTCACTCATGCGCCGCAAGTCGCGGCGCGCGCGGCGACGCATTTCCTCATTTCGAAATCGGGCGGGGCCGATCGCGTCGCGACGGGCGTGGCCGAGATGGACAGCGCCGCGCGCCGGGAGGAGATCGCCAGGATGCTGGCCGGGGCGACCATCACCGAAGAGGCGAGGGCGGCGGCCTTGCGCCTGCTCAGCGAAACGGCTTCGGCCCCGTAAGGTTTTCCGGCATAGTCACGTTTGCTGCACTATCTTGTGGCAATCATGCGGGCATGGAACAAAGGCAGCAGACCGGGGAGGCTTTTTGAAGCAGCTGAACATCTCCAAGACGCCGCGGGAGCCGCGCCTGTTCGGCGTGGCGGCGCCGCAACGGGCGGCGGTCATCGCGCCTCTGTCGGCCGCCCGCTGGCTGCTTCTGCTCGTCCTCGCCGCCGGCGTCTATTTCTTCCACGGCTTCCTGTTTCCGGTCCTTGCCGCGCTGGTGATCGCCTTCGCAAGCTGGCCGCTTTATCGCCGCCTGCTGGCCGGGGTCGGCGGCAACCGGACGATCGCGGCGACCATCGCCATCCTGCTCATCCTGACGTTCCTGGTGGTGCCGATCACCTTCGCGGGAAAGTACGCGATCGGCGAGGTGCGCGAATGGGTAAGCTGGGTCGTGGAGACCAACCGGCACGGCGCGTCCACACCGCACTGGATTTCCAGCCTGCCCGTGGTGGGGGAGTGGCTGAACGAGCAATGGACCGAACAGCTCGGGCATCCCGGCGGTATCGGCGAACTGGTGCAACTTATCAGCGGCGCCAATATTCGCTCGATCTACCAGACCGCGCTCGTGGCCGGCGGCAGCGCGTTCTCGCTGCTCTTGACTATCCTGTTCATGCTGATCGCCCTGTTCTTCGCCTACCGCGACGGCGAGAATTTCGCCGGACAGGTCGATCGGCTGGGCGAGCGGATCCTGCCGATGCGATGGGAGCGGATCTCGCGCATCGTGCCGGCGACGATCTCGTCCACGGTCACGGGCATGACCATCATCGCCATAGGGGAAGGCGTGGTGCTCGGCACCGCCTACTGGCTCGCCGGCGTGCCGTCGCCGGTCACGCTGGGGGCGTTGACGGGCCTGATGGCGCTGATCCCCGGCGGCGCGCCGCTCTCCTTCACGCTGGTCTCGATCTATCTCGCCGCAAGCGGCTCTGTGGTCGCCGGCATCGGCCTGTTCGCCTGGGGGACGATCGAGCTCTTCATCGTCGACAAGACGATCCGGCCGAAGCTGGTGGGCGGCCCGATCAAGCTACCCTTCCTTCCCACGTTCTTCGGCCTCATCGGCGGCGTCAAGACGATGGGCTTCCTGGGGCTGTTCATCGGGCCGGTGCTGATGGCGCTGCTGGTCGCGATCTGGCGCGAATGGGTGCGCGAGGCCGAGATCGCCGACGAGGCGTCCGCGACCGCAAAGGCTCCGTCCGCCGACATCGAGGTCCTGCCGGAACGCGGCGGGCGCCAGTCTCAGGCCGGGTGACGGGGGGCGAGCGCTGCCCTGCGCCTGCGCCCCTCGTGCAGCTGCCAGAGCGAATGCGCCACCAGCGCGACGATCAGGATAGCGCCGCCGGTCAGGCTCCTGCCGGAGGGAACCTCGTCGAAGACCATCCACACCCATACCGGCGCCAGCACCGTCTCGAGGAGATAGAACATCGAGACTTCCGGCCCCGATATATAGCGCGGGGCCGCCGCCAGGCAGAAGAAGGAGATCGGCATGACAACCGCGCCGTTGAAGATGATCCACCACGGTTCGGCGACCTGGTAGCCCGTCTTCGAGACCATGAAGAGCGCGACCAGACACGGCAGGAGGACGCCGATCAGCGAGGTGAAGCCCATGTCCTTGCCGCTGGAGCGCGAAATGGTGATGGCGGCGGCGATCGACAGGGCGGAACTCATGGCCAGCAGATCGCCGAAGAGGTGCCCGGCGCCCATGGAATCGCTGACGATGATGCCGACGCCGACGATCATGGCGCCCATGCAGATGAAGGTGGCGGGGCGTGGCCGTTCCCCCAGGAACAGCCAGGACAGCAGAGCGGAAAAGACCGGATTGAAGGCCAGGATGAAGACCAGGTTCGCGGTCGAGGTATTGAAAACCGCGCTGACGAAGGTGATCGACCCCAGACCGTAGAGCGCCGCCACCGCCAGTCCGGCGCGGCCAGGAACGAGCTGCGGGGCCCTCGGGCTCGCCAGCCGCCAGATCGACCAGATGACCAGCGCGGCCAGGAAGGTGGTGCCGGTCCGCGTCAGCAGGATGGACCATGGCTCGCCGTTCGCCAGGCGGATCAGCGGAATGTCGACGGTCAGCGTCATACCGCCGGCGGCGGCAATGAGCAGGCCCGTGGCGTGCTTGTCTGAATGCGTGGTCAAGGAGAATGCCGCGATTTGCCTGAAGGTTTGCCGCCTTCTACAGCAGCATTCGCGAAAACAAAGTGGCCAGGCCTTGAAACTGTGTCAGCCAGCGCGCGCTTGCGAAGGCGCGGCGGGCCATGCCTGCGTCAGCCTTCGAAGCGATCCCAGCCCTTCGGCCCGAGATGCTCCTGCGGCAGGAAGCGCATCTTGTAGTTCATCTTGGGCGAGCCGTTCACCCAGTAGCCGAGATAGACATGCGGCAGGCCCATCGCCCTGGCGCGGGCGATGTGGTCGAGGATCATGAAGGTGCCGAGCGAGCGGTCCTCCATATCCGGATTGAAGTAGGAATAGACCATCGACAGGCCGTCGCCCATCCGGTCGGTTAGCGCCACGGCGATCAATTCGCCCTGGCCCTTGCCGGTGATGAAGGAGTCGGGGCCGCGCTTGCGGTATTCGATGATCCTGGTGTCGACATGGGTGTCCTCGACCATCATCGCGTAGTCGAGAACCGTCATGTCGGACATGCCGCCCTTGCGGTGGCGCGCGTCGAGATAGGTGCGGAACAGCGAATATTGTTCGGTGGACGGCTCGGCGTCGTGCATGGCGCCGATCAGGTCGGCGTTGTGCTGGAGGACGCGCTTCATGTTGCGGCTGGGCTTGAACTCCTGCGCCAGGATGCGGACCGAAACGCAGGCACGGCAGGTCTCGCAGGCAGGCCGGTAGGCGATGTTCTGGGAGCGCCTGAAACCGCCCTGCGTCAGCAGATCGTTCATCTCCGGCGCCTTGTTTCCGACGAGATGGGTGAAGACCTTGCGCTCGAACTGGCCGTCGAGATAGGGGCAGGGCGACGGCGCGGTCAGGAAGAATTGCGGCGACTGGGTCGTATGGTGCGTCATCGAGCCGTCAGAAAGCCCTTTCGAATCGCCCTACCTTTGGGCCGGGCGCAGAAAAATTCAACAGGATTGTGCAGTACCATGCTTGTCCGGCGCTGACGAAGCGTCAGTCACCCGGCCGGGTCAGCGGTCGCTGCGCGTCACCACCGTGCCGAGCAGCAGGTCGTGCAGGGTGCGCTTGCGGTCGGCAAACAGCGTCACCAGAAGCACGAGCGGCGTCAGGATGACATTGCCCGCCCAGAAAAGGACGGTGTGCGCCACCGCCGTCAGCCCGTCGATGTGCCCACCGTCGAGCCGGTCGAGCCGGATGCCCATCATCTTCATGCCGAGCGTCGCCTGGTTCGGCCCGCCCAGCGTGTTCCAGATGTAGAGCGCTGCGACGGCCGGAACGAGCACGGAAAACAGCATCCAGCCAAGGCCGAGCGTCAACAGGCCGAGAACCAGGACGAGAATGGCGAAGGGGATCGTCAGCAGGCCGACGATCAGGTAGTCGACCACGCAGGCCAGGATGCGCCGCGTGCGCACGCCGTCGTAGACGCGGGCATCGTCCAGCCTCGAAGAAATGATCTCGCCGTCGAGCGTGCGGGTGGTCATGTCCTGTCCTTATGTGCCTTCATGCCTGAAGGCGCCTCATAGGCCACAAATGGGAACTTTGCACGGCGCTTCAAGTGGTGCTTCGCAAAGCGACAGCGGGCCTGTTTCAAACGGTTGAACTTCGCCCGGACATGGCGTTAGCTTCGTTGCGGCGCAGTAAGGGGCATGGGGACGTTCGACATGGATTACGACATGCTGGTCATCGGCAGCGGTCCATCCGGGCGGCGCGCGGCCGTCCAGTCTGCCAAGCTCGGCAAGTCGGTGCTGGTGGTCGACCGGGGAAGCCGGCTGGGCGGAGTATCCGTCCACACCGGCACCATACCGTCCAAGACGCTGCGCGAAACCGTGCTCAACCTCTCCGGCTGGCGCGAGCGCGGATTCTACGGGCGCGGCTACCGGGTCAAGCAGGACATATCGATCGGCGACCTGATCGAGCGCCTGCACAAGACGCTCGACCATGAGGTCGAGGTGCTGCAGCACCAGTTCATGCGCAACGGCGTCAAAAGCGTTCGCGCGGGCGGGCGTTTCGTCGGCCCGAACCGACTGAGTCTCACGGCCGACAATGGCGATGTCAGCGAGGTCGGCTTCGACAAGGCATTGATTTCGGTCGGCACCCGTCCGCATCGACCCGCCGACGTGCCCTTCGACGACGTCCGTGTCTTCGACAGCGACGACATGCTGCGGCTCGGCCGCCTGCCGCGCACGCTGACGGTGATCGGCGGCGGCGTCATCGGCGTCGAATATGCGACGATCTTCTCGGCGCTCGATGTGCCGGTCACGCTGATCGAGCAGCGCAATTCCATTCTCGACTTCATCGACCGGGAGATCGTCGACGATTTCATCCACCAGATGCGCGATCGGGGCATGACCATCCGACTCGGCAGCGCGATCAGGGAAATCGCCTCGAAACCCGACCATGCCGAGGTGGTGCTGGCCGACGGCAGGACGATCCGCTCCGAGATCGTGCTCTATGCGGCCGGCCGCACCGGCAATGTCGGAAGTCTCGGCCTCGACACCGTCGGGATCGAGGCCGATGCGCGCGGCCGCATCAAGGTCGATCACGAAACCTTCCAGACGAGCGCCGCCAACATCTATGCCGCCGGCGATGTGATCGGCTTTCCGAGCCTCGCTTCCACGTCGATGGAACAGGGCAGGGTGGCGGCCTGCCATGCGTTCGGCGTTCCCCTTGCGCCGCCGCCGGAGACGTTTCCATACGGCATATACGCCGTTCCCGAAATCTCCACCGTGGGCCAGTCCGAGGAACAGGTGCGCGAGAGCGGCATCGCCTACGAGGTCGGCGTGGCGCGCTTCCGCGAAACGTCGCGCGGGCACATCATGGGCGTCAATTCCGGATTCCTGAAGCTGCTGTTCGCGCTCGACAGCCGCCGTCTGCTCGGCGCGCATATCGTCGGCGAGGGGGCGACCGAACTCATTCATATCGGCCAGGCCGTCATCAATCTCGGCGGCACTGTGGATTTCTTCGTCGACAACACATTCAACTATCCGACGCTGGCCGAAGCCTACAAGATCGCCGGGCTCGACGCCTGGAACCGGATGGGGCGCGGGGACTGACCGGGGGGGGCGCTTCACGCAACCGAAATGTCGGCTTCCAGCCATCGGCGGATCAATGCGCTGTCCTCCTCGCCAAAGTCGTGTCCCCGGGGAACGACGTGCGATTCGACGGCTGCGCCGTGCGCTTTCAGCAGTCGAGTCAGCGCCGGCGCATAGGGGCCGTAGGTGACGTCGGTCTCGCCGGCGAGAACCAGCACGCGCGCGCCGGCAAGGTCGGTATCGGGAACCTCGTCGAGCACCGGCATCGCGCGCAAAAGGGCCGCCCGGCCGACAAGGCCGGGATTGAGGAGCATCAGGCTGGAGAGCAGGTTCGCGCCGTTGGAATAACCGACATAGAGCGCTCGCGTCGTATCGATCCCTTCGGCCTTCGACAGCTTTTCCAGGAACGAGGCGAACGCCGCCGTTTCGGCCCGGATGCTTTGCTGACCGAAGCTGGTGGGCGTGATGCGCTCGAACCAGCGCCAGCCGTCCTCCTGCCGAATGCGCCCGCGTACCGCCACCAGCGTCGCCTGCAGGGCGATCGAGCGGCCGAGCGGCAGCATGGTCGCCTCGTCCACGCCCGAGCCGTGCAGCAGGATCACGACCTCACCCGATTCAACGGATGGTCTGGCCATGCGGTAGGAAAAACCGGATTTTTCGTGTAATTCGTTGTTTTCACCGGTCATCGCTTGCCGCTTTCCTGTCTTGATTCTGTAATCATTCTGTCATCATCGCGAATGGGACAACCGAGTATTTCGGAAGCCGTCGAAAATTGATCGTTCGACGCCATTTTCACGCGCAACATTGTTGGTATGGCTTGCGTTGAACAGCGAGTTGCCGGCAGCCGGCAAGAATGATCCGGCGCATCGTCGACGCGTTTCATGAGAGATTTTTGACATATGACCACACCCTCGGGCCGTGATACCAGGATCGACGTCGTGCGCGCGCTGGCGCTGCTGACCATTTTCATCGACCATGTGCCGGGAACGGTATTCGAGCATCTGACCTACAAGAATTTCGGGTTTTCGGACGCCGCGGAGGCGTTCGTGCTGATTTCGGGCATGGCAGTGGCACTGGCCTATGGACGCAAGTTCGAGGCGGGCGGACGGCTGATGGCTACAGTGAAAATGTGGCGACGCGCCGGCGTTCTCTACTGCTCGCATGTCGTCGCCACGATGGTGACCATCGCCATCTTCTGTGCGGCAGCGGTGTTTGCCCGGCATCCCGAGATCCTCGCCCAGAACAACATCAAGCCGCTGATGGAGCGCCCGGCCGAGGCATTGATCGGGATTGCCACGCTCGGGCATCAGATCGGCTACAACAACATCCTGTCCCTTTATGCCGCACTGCTTCTGTTCGCGCCGCTGACGTTCCTGCTCGCCCGCTTTCGGCTATGGGCCGCGGTCGTGGTCTCCGGCGCGGTCTGGCTGTTCGCCGGCCTATACCAGATTGCCCCTCCCAACTATCCGGAGCCGGGCGTCTGGTTCCTCAATCCGCTGTCCTGGCAGTTCCTGTTCACCATCGGCATGGTCTCGGTGCTGCATGTGCGCCGTGGCGGCGTGCTGCCCGTCAACGCCTGGCTGGTCGGCAGCGCGCTGGTCTATGTGGTGGGCGCGATGGTGTGGGTGCGCAGCCCGCTCTGGGGCCAGATAACCTGGTTCAACCTGCCGGTCGTCATCGGCGGCTTCGACAAGACCTATCTCTCGCTTTTCCGGTTGGCGCACATTCTCGCCATCGCCTATCTGGTCGTGGCGATCCCGGCGGTTTCGCGCGTTCTGCGGCGCGGCGAGGACAACCCGCTGGCGATCTTCGGCAAGCGATCGCTGCCCGTCTTCATCGCCGGGACGCTGCTCGCGATGGTGGCGCAGGTGATGAAACTGCTCAATCCGGGCGGCTTCATCGATGACGCGCTGCTTCTGACCACGGGTATCGTGGTGCAGTTCGCGCTCGCATACTACCTTGAGTGGCTGCACAGGACGCGCCAGGGAGAGCGGGCGAAGCCGCTGCCGGCACCCGCGGGGGCCGAGAAAGCGGCGCTGCCCGTTGCCGCCGCGCCCGTGGGCGCCCGGTAGTCCGGGCATCCGGAACGACGGAATTCGATTGCCTTGAAGGTCAGAAGCGCGTGACCACGCCGATGCCGGTTCCTTCGAAATTGCCCATCGCCATAAGTGCCGCAGGGGCTTCATCGAGGGAATAGGTGCGCCCGACCAGCAGCTCGGGCCTGAGCTTGCCGGTGCGGATCATCTCCATCATCGCCGGGTAGCGCCAGGCCTGCATGCCGTGGCTGCCGTAGATCTCCAACTCATAGGCGATCACCTTGGCCATCGGCACCGGCGTGTTCACGTGATCGCCCAGCATCAGGCCGACCTGCACATGGCGTCCGCGCCGGCGCAGGCAGTTGATTGAGTTGGAGCAGGTGGCAGGGTGGCCGAGCGCGTCCATCGACATATGCGCGCCGCCGTCGGTGATCTGCTTGATCGCCTTCGCCACTTTCGGCGTTTCCGTCGCGTTGACCGTCGCCACCGCGCCGAGCCTGCGGGCAAGCTCCAGCTTCTCCTCGGTCAGGTCGACCGCGATGACGTTGGCGCCCATCGCGCTGGCGATCATGACGGCGGACAGGCCGACGCCGCCGCAGCCATGCACCACCACCCATTCGCCGGGCCTGACGCTGCCCTGGTCGACCACGGCGCGGAACGAAGTCACGAAACGGCAACCGAGGCTCGCCGCCGTGGCGAAATCCATGGCCTCCGGCAACGCGACGAGATTGGTGTCGGCATGGTCGATGGCGACATATTCGGCGTAGGAGCCCCAGGCGGTGAAACCCGGCTGGAACTGGTGCTCGCAGACCTGATGATTGCCGGACGCACATTCCGGGCAGCGGCCGCAGGCGGCGATGAACGGCACGGTGACGCGCTGGCCGGCCTTCCATCTTCCGACCTGCTTGCCGGCGGCGACCACGACGCCGGCGAGTTCGTGTCCCGGCACATGGGGCAGGCGGATATCAGGGTCATGCCCCATCCAGCCGTGCCAGTCGCTGCGGCAGAGCCCGGTCGCTTCGACCTTCACGACCACGCCGTCCGGCGAGGGATTGGGATCGGGCACCGTCTGGACGGTCGGCGCCTTGCCGAATTCCTCGAAGACGACTGCTCTCATGACATGCTCCCGCAGGCGGCCGGATTCGAGTTTCCGGCACTCTCAATATGGATAGCTTACAGGCGTGAAGCCGGTCGCAAAAGCGGGGCGGCGTTCAACCAAGGTCGGCCGCGGCCCTGGCGAGACCGGCGGTGAGGTCGCCATAGCCCGTCGCGCGGCGCTCATAGGTCAGTCCCAACAGCCTGGCGGCGTCCTCGGCCACCCTGTCCAGGGCGGGATCGTCGGTCTGGGCGAGGTAGATGAGCTTCTCGTAGTTGCCGAAGTAGTCCGGGATCAACTCGGGATGCCTGTCGAGGCCGAGCGGCTTCATGAAGAAGGCGTCGAACTGCCGGCACAGGAAGTCGGTCATGTAGAACGACATCATGTCGTCGTCCGCAACTTTCCGATATGCCTCCTGACCCTGGTAGAAGGCGAAGCAGTGCGGGCCGTCCATGCGTTCCACGCCGTGCTTTTCGATCACCTTGTCCAACTGGCCGCCGGTGCCGCAATCGCCGTAGCCGACGAAGATATGGCTGTATCCTTCGGCCCTGGCCTCGGCGATGGCCTTCTCCATCGCCGGTGCGATGCGATCCGGGTAGAAATGGAACTCCGCCGGCAGGCAGGTCAGCTCGATGTGGTCGAGGCCAAGCTGCTGCTTGACGGCCAGAACCTCACGGGCAATCATCCCACAGGCGATGACCAGCAGTTTGTCGTCTTGAGATGGTCCGGTTTTTCGTGCCGCGTCCATGGAACCAGCCGTATCGATCTTCGTTGCTAGGGACCAGCGTCTATTTGGAGAGGGAGACACCGTCCATGAAACTGTTCCGCATCGCGCCGATCGCCGTCCTGGCTTGTGCCTTGGCGCTCGCGGCATGCGCCAACACGGTGCGTGGCGTCGGCCGTGACGTGAAGAGCACCGCCAACGCGGTGGAAGATAGCGTCAACAACTGACGGCCGTCATATGATAGCGGTCGAGCCGCGCCGCAAGGCGCGGCCTTCCGCGATCAGGCCGAAGCGCGAACGTTGTGCTTGCGCTTCATGAAATCCTTGGCGGTCTCGACCGCAACGGCCGCGTCGCGGCAATAGGCGTCGGCGCCGACTGCCTTGCCGAATTCCTCGTTGAGCGGCGCGCCGCCGACCAGCACGACATAGTCGTCGCGGATGCCCTTTTCCTTCAACGTGTCGATGACCACCTTCATGTAGGGCATGGTGGTGGTCAGCAGCGCCGACATACCGATGATGTCGGGCTGGTGCTCCTCGATCGCCGCCAGGTATTTTTCGACGGCGTTGTTGATGCCGAGGTCGATGACGTCGAAGCCGGCGCCCTCCATCATCATGCCGACCAGGTTCTTGCCGATGTCGTGGATGTCGCCCTTGACGGTGCCGATCACCAGCTTGCCCTGCTTGGGTGCGCCGGTGGCGGCCAGAAGCGGCCGCAGGATCGCCATGCCGGCCTTCATTGCGTTGGCCGACAAGAGCACTTCCGGCACGAACAGGATGCCGTCGCGGAAATCCTCGCCGACGATGCGCATGCCCTCGACCAACGCTTCCGTCAGCACCGTATAGGGCTGCCAGCCGCGTCCTAGCAGGATGTTGGTGCCTTCCTCGATCTCTTCCTTGAGACCGTCGTAAAGGTCGTCGTGCATCTGCTGGACGAGTTCGTCGTCGGAAAGCTCGGACAGGATGATCTCGTCGTCGGACATATATCCATCTCCCGGTACCCGCCGCGGCGGTTCTGATGCTCACGGCAATATCTATCGCGTGCGCATAGGCCCTCCATAGCCGATTTGCGACCTCGTGCAAAAGGAAAGCGACTGGAAATCTATTGGTTTTCTTGTCGATTTTGCGACAGAGCTTGGCGCTGGCGGGCCGTTTCCGGTAGGGTGCATGACTACGATCCGGCGAGGAGCCGCCAGACTGTGCGGCGCAACGGATTTCCAGGGAATGACACGATGAGCGAGACAGCGGCGGTCGAGCACGATCATGCGGGCGGCAGGCGGGGCCGGGGAGACCGCGGCGGCGCTGCGGCGCGGCGCGCGGCGCGCTCGGGCGGCGGGCCGGGCACGCAGCTCACCTACATCAGGCGCAAGATCAAGGTCTACGAGGCGCTGGACGAGGAAGGCCTGGCGCTGATCGAGAAGAACGCGGACACGGTGCTGGAGGAAACCGGCATCATCTTTCGCGATGACGAGGAAGCGCTGAAGCTCTGGAAAGAGGCGGGCGCCGACGTCAAGGGCGAACGCGTGCATTTCCCGAAGGGGCTTTGCCGGTCGCTGCTCAAGACCGCGCCGAGCCAGTATATCCAGCACGCCCGCAACGGCGAGCGCTCGGTGCAGATCGGCGGCGACGCCACCGTGTTCGCGCCCGTCTACGGCCCGCCCTTCGTGCGCGATCTCGACGGCAACCGCCGCTATGCGACGATCGAGGATTTCCAGAACTTCGTGAAGCTCGCCTATCTGGCGCCGTCGATCCACCATTCGGGCGGCACGGTCTGCGAGCCGGTCGACGTGCCGGTGAACAAGCGCCACCTCGACATGATCTATGCCCATATCCGTTATTCGGACAAGCCGTTTATGGGTTCGGTAACCGCGCCGGAGCGGGCGCAGGACACGGTCGACATGGCCAAGATCGTGTTCGGCGAGGACTTCGTCGAGAACAACACGGTGCTGACCTCGCTGATCAACGCCAACTCACCGATGGTCTTCGACGAGACGATGCTGGGCGCGCTGAAGGTCTATTCGCGCCACAACCAGGCCTGCATCGTCACGCCCTTCATCCTCGCCGGCGCCATGAGCCCGGTGACGGTGGCCGGAACGTTGACGCAGGTGCTGGCGGAAGTGCTGGCCGGCGCGTCCTTCACCCAGTTGATCCGCCCCGGCGCCCCGGTGCTGTTCGGCACCTTCGCCTCGTCTATCTCCATGCAGTCGGGCGCACCGACCTTCGGCACGCCGGAGCCGTCGCTGGTCTCCTATGGCGCTGCGCAACTGGCGCGCCGGCTCGGCCTGCCGTTCCGCACCGGCGGGTCGCTGTGCGCCTCCAAGATTCCGGATGCGCAGGCGGCCTATGAGAGCGCCAACACCCTCAACTCAACCATCCTCGCCGGCACCAACTTCGTGCTGCATTCGGCTGGCTGGCTGGAGGGCGGTCTCGCCTCCTGCTACGAGAAGTTCATGATGGATATCGACCAACTCGGGATGCAGCAGAAGTTCTGTGAGGGCGTCGATCTCTCCGAGAACGGGCAGGCGATGGATGCCATCCGCGAGGTCGGGCCAGGCAGCCACTATCTCGGCTGCAGCCATACGCAGGCCAACTTCCAGACCGCCTTCTACCGGTCGAGCATCGCCGACAACAATTCCTACGAACAGTGGCTGGCGGAAGGCGAGAAGACCGCGCCGCAGCGCGCCAACGAACTGGCGCGGCGCTGGCTGGAGAGCTACGAGGCACCGTTCATCGATCCGGGCATCGACGACGGGCTGAAGGACTTCATCGCGCAGAAGAAGGAGTCGATGCCCGACGCCTTCACTTGAAGGGAGCCCGATACAGGCCGGGCTAAAGTGGCCGACATCATCCACAAGGAAGTCTGGCGCAGCGCCTTTCGCGAGCCGGACAGAGGAGGGTGACGCGTCAGCCGGCTTTTGCCAGGTTGGCGCGGACGACGTCGAGAAGGGCGCGCAGCTTGCTCGCCTCGGCGGCACGCCGCGGAAAATACAGGAACAGGCCGGGTTCCGTGATCGAGGCCTGCGGGAGGATTTCGACGAGGCTGCCGTTCGCCAGGTCCTCCCTGACCTGCATGTCGAAGATGTAGGCGATGCCGACGCCGGCAAGCGCCAGGGTCCGTGCATAGTCGGAATCCGACACCCTCGCCGTGCCCCGCACCGGCGCCTGGACCTCGCGATCCCCGTCCTTCAAATCCCAGTCATAGACGGCGCCGGAACCGAGCAGGCGGTAGCCGATGCAATTGTGGCCGGCGAGATCCGCGATCGTCCGCGGCGCGCCGTTTTCGGCGAGATAGCGCGGCGAGGCTACCATGATCGCCCGGCATGGCGGGGTCATGCGCACGGCGACCATGTCCTGCGCGATCATTTCGCCCAGCCGGACGCCGGCATCGAAACCTTCTGCCACGACGTCCGTCAGCTTGTCGTCGGCGATGACCTCGACGGTCAGGCCGGGATGACGCCGCGCCATCTCGGCAAGGATCGGGGTCATGCCCAACTGGAGCGCGATGCGCGGCGCATTGATGCGCAGCAGACCGGAAACGTCGCCTTGCGCCGTACGGATCCGCTCGGCCGCGGCGTCGATTTCCCCGAAGGCCCGGGCTGCGGTCGAAACGAGGATATCTCCGGCCTCGGTAAGCGAGACGCTGCGCGTCGTGCGCGAAAACAACGGTGTGCCGAGCCGGATCTCGGCGGTGCGGACGGCATGGCTGACCGCAGAGGGGCCGACGCCGAGCTCGGCGGCTGCCCGTGCGAAGTTCCTGGTCCGGGCTACGGCCAGGATGGCGGGAAGCTGAGCAAGCAAAAGACGATCCATTAATGAATCAGATAGCATGGTTCATTCAATTATGCCCAGATTGTTTCATGAGTATCGATGAGCCACCTTTCGTCCATCCAATCCAAAGGAGAGACGAGAATGGCTATCAAGGATCGCGTCTGGTTCATCACCGGTGCCTCTTCCGGTTTCGGCAAATCGCTGGCTGAGGCGGTGCTGGCGCGGGGCGAACGCGCCGTGCTGACGGCGCGGCGTATCGACCGCCTGGAGGACCTCGCCCGACAACACGGCGACAGGGCGCTTGCGATCGCGCTCGACGTGACCGACGCAGACCAGCGCAGCCGCGCCGTCGCGACCGCGATCCGGCATTTCGGCCGTATCGACGTACTGGCGAATATCGCAGGCCGCGGTTCGGTCGGCGCCGTGGAAGAGTTCGCACCGGAGCAATTGCGTGCGCAACTCGAGCTGAATTTCTTCGCCGCGGCGGAACTGACGCGGCTGGTCTTGCCGCAGATGCGCGAGCAGGGCAGCGGCCATGTCCTGAACCTGACGAGCGTGGGCGGCGTGGTTTCGCTCGGCGGTTTCGGCGCTTATTGTGCCGGCAAGTTCGCGCTTGAGGGGTGGAGCGACGCGCTTCGCGACGAGGTCGCGCCGTTCGGTATCCGGGTGACGATCGTGGAGCCCGGCAATTTCCGCACCGAGTTCGCCGGCGACGCGAACATGCGGCCTGAGCAAACTCTCGACGCCTACCGGCCGTCGATCGCGCCGATCGAGGATTTCCTCTATGGGCAGGCGGGAACGCAGGCCGGCGATCCCGACAAGGCCGCCGCCCTGATGATCGAAGCGGTGGACAGCACCAACCCACCGGCGCGCCTGATGATGGGCAAGGATGCCTTCGACCTGTATGACCGGCTGATCGCGGCGCGCCACAAGGAATTTGACGAATGGCGCGCGCGCGGCGAGGCTACCGCCTTCGAGGACGCCAGCATGATCCGGATCGGTGGAGCGGACGCTGCATAACGGGAAAAGGATATCCGGCCGATGACGGGCGACGGTTTGGTCGACGCCGTTGCCCGCCACGGCCTTGCCGTGCGGGGCGGGTTCGTCTTTCAGGAAGGCGAGGCCGCGCCTCCGGCGCTTTCCGGTCGGTCGGCCAAGGCGGTGATGCTGATCGGAAACGCCGGCGCGTCATATTGGCCGCATTTCCAGCGCTGGCGTCGGGCGCAGCCCGCCGGCCTCGCCGATCCGCTGGATACATGGTGCCGGAAGGTGATCGGAGCGATCGCCGCGGAGGTCGGCGCGCGGGCGGTGTCGCCATCCGACAGGCCCCATCTGCCGTTCCAGCAATGGGCGATGCGCGCCGAAGGTCTGCACCCGTCGCCGCTAGGCGTCCTCATGCACCCCGACTACGGTGTCTGGCATGCCTATCGCGGCGCGCTGCTGTTCGACGAGCCGCCGCCCTTGCAAGACGTTCAAGAACAGATTCACCTTTGTGACGCATGTGCCGGTAAACCCTGCCTGAAAAGCTGTCCGGTGGACGCGTATTCCGGAGCGAGGTTCGCCTATCAGGACTGCCTGGCGCATGTGCGCGGCGAAAGTGGCGGTGCGTGCCGCGACGGCGGCTGTCTCGATCGCAACGCCTGCCCGTATGGAACGGAGTACCGTTATCCGGCCGAGGTCCAGGCCTTCCACATGGCCGCCTTTGCGCGGCTGTAGGGTTCGTCAGTTGGTATAGTGCGTGCTGTCGGCCGCCGGATTGGGCGGTACGTCGCAGGTGGTGACCGAGCCGATCGTACGGCATTTTTCGACGCGCGCCGCCGGGCATTCGGGCTCGCTCGAACCATCGCCGCAGGCCGGCGGCGGCGGAAAGCCGGCCATGCGGGTCGCCTCGGGCGAGGGTGCGACCGTCGTCATGGTCGAGGACTGGTCGGCGATATCCTTGCCGGGCGAGACCGGCGAAGCGCCAAGGGGCGCCGGCGCGGGGGGCTCGCTCGCGATGGTAGCGGAAGACGGCGCAAACCCCTCCGAAACGGGCGCGGCAGGGTTGATGGCGCCCTGATCGGAAGACGTGCAGCCCGCCAGCGCCGCAAGGATGAGAAGGGGAAGATATTTCATGCCGGGTCTCGCGTTGCCCGGCGATTTTTCAGACTGCCATCCGCGATGCAAGCGCGAACGTCGCTTCGCGCGAATCTTCCCCGCACGAAATATTGAATGGACGCTCAACATGCATCCTTGTCCGGGCTGAGCAGAAGCGTATCTGTCCGGGCATCGACCAGAAGCGGAGCGGGCAAGTGACGAAGCGGGACATTGAAATCCGGACGCAGGACGGCACGGCGAAAGCGGGCTTTTTCGAGCCGCCCGGCGGAGGCGCCGGCAAGGCCGGCGTCATCCTTTATATGGATGCCTTCGGCCCCCGGCTGTCGCTCTTCGGGATGGCCGAACGGCTCGCGAGCCAGGACTATTGCGTACTGGTGCCGGATCTTTTCTACCGTTTCGGCGACTATGGCCCTCTCGACGCCAGGACCGGTTTCGCCACCGAGGAAAGCGCTGCGAAAATCCGCGGCATGATCGGCGGGACCACCCAGGAGATGACGATGCGCGACAGCGGCGCCTTCATCGAGGCGCTGCGCGGACACGGCGCGACCGGGCCTGTCGGAACCGTCGGCTACTGCATGGGCGGGGCGAGGGCGCTGAATGCCGCTGCGGCCTATCCGGAGCGCGTCAGGGCGGCGGCGAGCTTCCACGGCGGCAATCTGGCCAGCGACGCGCCCGACAGCCCGCATCGCCGCGCGGCCGAGATCAAGGCGCGCGTCTATGTCGGTTGCTCCGGCATCGACAAGAGCTTTCCGCCGGAGCAGTCGGCGCGACTGGCCGAGGCGCTGCGGGCAGCCGAAGTCGATCACATCATCGAAAACTATGTCGGCATGCAGCATGGCTGGTGCGTGCCGGACCATTCGGTCTTCGACGAGAAGGGCGCCGAGCGGCACTGGAAGCGGCTGACGGAATTCTTCGCCGAGACGCTGGAGGCTTGAGGAACGGGGTGGCCGGACGCGACGATCCTCACGATCTGGAGCGCTTCGTTTCCGCTCAGGCTTCCGTGTTCCAACAGGTCCTGGAGGAGCTCCGGCAGGGTCGCAAGGCGACGCACTGGATGTGGTTCGTCTTTCCGCAGATCGCCGGCCTCGGTTCCAGCCCCATGTCCCGGCGCTACGCCATCGCCTCGCTGGAGGAGGCGCGGGCCTATCTGGCGCACCCGGTCCTCGGGGCGAGGTTGCACGAATGCGTCGGCATCCTGCTCGATCTCGACGGGCTTTCGGCCCATGCGATATTCGGCAGCCCCGACGACATGAAGCTGCATTCGTCGCTGACGCTGTTCGCGCAGGCGGCGCCCGACGAAACCTTGTTCAGGAAAGCACTCGATCGCTATTTCGCGAGCAGGCCGGATCAGGCGACGCTGCAGCGTCTCTGACAGGATGGCGCGATGCTACTTGCCTTCAGGCCGACGGGCCGACCATGAAGTCCAGCGTGCCGACGCCGTCCACGCCGGCGCTGACCCTGTTCCCGGCCAGGAGCGGGCCGACACCTGCCGGCGTGCCGGTGAAGATCAGGTCCCCGGCCTTGAGTTCCACCGCTTCCGAGCAGATCGCCACGATGTCGGCGAGCGGCCAGATCAGCTCGGCGAGATCGCCGTCCTGTTTCACCTCGCCGTTGACGGAGAGCCAGATGCGCCCTTTTTGCGGATGCCCGGTGACATCGGCGGGCGACAGCGGCCCGCATGGTGCCGAGCGGTCGAAGGCTTTCGCCCAGTCCCACGGCCGCGCCGCCTTTTTGGCGACGTCCTGAAGGTCGCGTCGCGTCAGGTCGACGCCGACGCCGTAGCCCCAGACATGGCCGAGCGCCGATTCGCGCGGGATGCGGAAGCCGTCCTTGCCGATCGCGGCTACCAGTTCGACTTCGTGATGAAGGTTGGCGGTCAGCGCGGGAAAGGGGATCGTCGAGCCGCTGTCGACGACCGCATCTGCGGGCTTCGTGAAGAAGAAGGGCGGATCGCGCTCGTCATTGCCCAGTTCGCGGGCGTGCGCCGCATAGTTGCGGCCGACGCAGAAGATGCGCCGCACGGGGAATCGCTTGTCGGACCCCTTGACGGCGACGGAGGGTGGGGCCGGCGGGGAAAAGATGAATTCTGACATGCTCGCTTACACTATGGGCAGAGGGTTACATGGGGCTGGGGATTGCGCGCGCACATTCGGCCGATTTGGCCGGTTCGGCAAGCTGCGTCTGCCGGTCGTGGACGATTTTCCAGGGCGATAACGGATGCAAGGATTGGAAACGAACCGCACCGCTGTACTATTTGCTAATAACGCTCGCGCGCTGCCGCGCTATGGTTCGAGGGTGCCCTGACAGAGGTTGATCGGTGTCATGACTGCCGTCAGTGAAGCCGTGCGGTTTCTCATCATCGACGATCATCCGCTGTTTCGCGAGGCGCTGCACAGCGCCGTGCAGATGGCTTATCCCGATGTCGATACGGTGGAAGCGCGGTCGATCGGCGAGGCGATGGATCTGCTCGGCGGTCATCCGCCGTTCGACCTGGCGCTTCTCGACCTGTCGATGCCGGACGTGCACGGCTTCGACGGACTGCTGCAACTAAGAACCCGGCATCCGCGGCTTCCCGTGGTGGTCGTTTCGGGCCATGAGGAGCCGCGTGTGATCGCCGAGGCGCTCTCCTACGGCGCGGCTGGTTTCATTCCGAAATCGGCCCGCAAGGCCGATCTTGCGGCCGCCATCCGCTCCGTCATGGACGGCGCGATCTACGTGCCGGAAAATTACGAGCCGACGCAGCCGGACGACGGCAGCGCGGGCCGTGCCGACATGGTGCAGAGGCTATCCACCCTCACGCCGCAGCAATTGCGGGTGTTGCAAATGCTGCGCCAGGGCCTGCTCAACAAGCAGATCGCCTACGAGTTGCAGGTCGGCGAGACGACGGTGAAGGCGCATGTCTCGGAGATATTGCGCAAGCTCAACGTCTACAGCCGTACCCAGGCCGTCATCGAGGTGTCGAAGCTGGACAGCGCCGACCTGTTCCGGGAACAGCCGGGCCTGTAGGGATCGCTCAGACGAGGACGGCCTGCAGCCGCTTGAGTTCGTTCAGATGGGCGATCGTCACCTCGTAGCCCATCCGGATGGTCTCGTCGGCCCGGTGGAATTCGGTCATGCCGATATGGCCGAGCTTGGGCTGCAATGACAGGTCCGGCGGGTCGCCGGCCAATCGGGCACGGGAAATGCGGTCCTGGATGATGGTGAAGGCCTCGACCATGACGCCGGTGATGCCGAGCCGGGTGTCGCGCGCCTGCTGTTCGGAATCGCCACGCCCGGCTGGCGGGGAATCCTTCTCGACCACCAGTTCGCCGGCATTGTGCCTGATGACGGCGGCCCTGCCGAAGCTGTCGTAGTTGAGGTTGACCGCGACCACGAGCGGCTGTTCGTAGGCGCGGCAGACCGAAACCGGCACCGGGTTCACCAGTGCGCCGTCCACCAGCAGGCGTCCGTTGCAGTCCACCGGCTCGAACACGCCCGGAAGCGCATAGGAGGCGCGCATGGCGGTAATCAGCGAGCCGCTGGAAAGCCAGATCTCGTGGCCCGTCCGGATTTCCGAAGCCACGGCCACGAACGGCTTGGGAATATCTTCGAAACGAACGCCTTCGAGGTGCTGGCGCAAGCGCGCGTCGAGCTTCATGCCGCCGAGCAGGCCGCTTCCGCCGAAGTGGAAATCGAGCAGGCCGAACATGCGCCGGCGGGTCAGGCCGCGGGCGAACTCTTCCAGTTCGTCCAGCTTGCCGGCAAGGTAGCAGCCGCCGACCAGGGCGCCGATCGAGGTGCCGGCGATCATGGAGATTTCGATTCCGGCCTCGTCCAGCGCGCGCAGCACGCCGATATGCGCCCAACCGCGGGCGCAGCCGCCGCCGAGCGCAAGCGCGATGCTGGTCTTCTTCGCGGCCTTGGCTTCGAGAACGCCGCCGGCCGACGACAGGCCGTTGGCTTCCTGAACGTCCGGTCTGTTTCGCAGAGACGCCCATTCGAGCATCAAGGGTCTCCTTGTCCCATCGTCAGTCTACGCCGCCGATGTATCGAAATCGTGAATCCGTGTGGTGGCAATAGGGCAGGGCGTTCACGAAGGGTTTCGATAGGTTTTGTCGGCATCGAACAGAGGCTCGCTGCCGTCGCCGGCAAGCGTCGCCCTGCCGTCGACCAGCCCCACCGTCCGGTAGAAACAGGAACGCCGGCCGGTGTGGCAGGTTGCATCGTGGCCCATCACTTTCACGCGCAGCCAGACGGCGTCCTGGTCACAATCGGTGAGCATCTCGACGACCTCCTGAAGATTGCCGGAGGTCTCCCCCTTCTTCCAGAGCGCGTTGCGCGAGCGCGACCAGTAATGCGCCACGCCGCTTTCCAGCGTGAGCGCCAGCGCCTCGGCGTTCATATGCGCCACCATGAGGAGCTTGCCGTCGCCGGCATCGGTCACCACGGCGGTGACGAGACCGTTGGCGTCGAAGCGCGGCGTGAAGGCCGAGCCTTCCTCGAGCGCTTTCTTGTCGCCTGGGGCGGGATCGAATGTGAGCGCTGGCATTGCGGAATTCCTGCCTGTGCGATGCCGGCGGCCGGTCAGGCGGCGCCGCGCACCATGGAAATGAAGCGCACCTGCTCCTCCGGATTGTCGCGGAAGGCGCCGGTGAAGGTGGAGGTCAGCGTGGTGGAGCCCTGCTTGCGGATACCGCGCATGGCGATGCACATATGCTCGGCCTCGATCATGACGGCGACGCCGCGCGGATTGAGCGTCTCCTGGATCGCGCCGGCGATCTGCGCGGTCATGGCCTCCTGCGTCTGCAGGCGCTGGGCGAAGATGTCGACGACGCGGGCGATCTTGGACAGGCCCACGACCTTGCCGTCCGGCAGGTAGCCGACATGGGCCTTGCCGATGATCGGCACCATGTGATGCTCGCAATGGGAATGGAAGACGATGTCCTTGACCACGACCAGATCGTCATAGCCCGCGACCTCCTCGAAGGTGCGGCCCAGTTCCTCGGCAGGCGACCGGTCGTAGCCGCCGAACATCTCGCGATACGCCTTGGCTACGCGCTTGGGCGTATCGAGCAGGCCTTCGCGGTCAGGATCGTCGCCGGTCCAGCGGATCAGCGTCCGCACCGCCGCCTCGACCTCCGCCTGGCTGGGGCGCTCGACGGTCTTGCCGGACTGTGATGACGGCACGGCGGCTTGCTTGATGACGGCGTCCATAAAGGCGTCTCCCGTAGTCCCGTTCGGGACGGGACGAGTTGAACGGACCACAGCCTTTTACGGGACGTCTGCCCGAAAGCGGCGTGACTGGATCCGGAATGCGCCTCGGTCGTGCCGACCTTGCCGCGCCCGGAGCATGAGCATTATATATGGTCATGGTGAGCGAATGAAAGGCTGCGCACGGCAAAGCGTGTTCACCAAACGGCGACGGACCGGAAAATCATGATAGACGACGTCTACAACGCGAAAATTCTCGGTTTTGCCGGCAACATCGCCCGTACGGGCCGGCTGGAGAATCCCGACGCCACCGCCAAGGCGCATTCCAAGCTGTGCGGCTCGACCGTGCTCGTCGACCTGAAGATGCAGGACGGCGTGGTCACGGACTTCGCCCATGAGGTGAAGGCGTGCGCGCTCGGCCAGGCATCGTCCTCGATCATGGCGCGCCATGTCGTCGGCGCCAGCGCCGACGAGTTGCGGGCCGTGCGCGAGACGATGCTTCGGATGCTGAAGGAAAACGGCCCTCCGCCGGAAGGCCGTTTCGAGGAGCTGAAATATCTGGAGCCGGTGCGCGACTACAAGGCCCGCCATGCCTCGACCATGCTGACCTTCGACGCCGTGGTCGACGCGATCGGCCAGATCGAGGCCAAGGCGGCGGAAGAGGCGGCCTGACCATGCGCCCCTCCGAAGCGTTGGAGAAGAACCGCGACAAGGTGCTGGAGATCATCGCCAAGTATCCGGTCGCCAATCCTCGGGTCTTCGGCTCGGTGGCGCGCGGCGAGGATGTCGCGGGCAGCGACATCGATATACTGATCGAGCGAACCGGTCCGATGAGTTATTTCGACATTTTCAGGCTGGAGGAAGAATTGATGTCAGTCCTCGAATGCCCCGTCGAAATAGGCACGAAGCTCAAGCGGCAAGCAGCAGAGGCGGCAAGTCGCGACCTTCGTCCACTATGAAAGCCACGCTCGACGAGGGTTTGAGTTCCGCCTTGTCGGATATCGTGTTCTGGGGTGAGCGTATCGGAACGCATTTGTCGTCGATCACGGAAGAGCGGTTCCTGGCTGACGGCACACTCGTGGATGCCGTTTGCTTTTGTATTTCCTGTATTGGTGAAGCCGCCGCCAGGGTCAGGCGGAACTGGCCTGATTTTGCGGCTCTCAATCCGGACCTGGAACTGGCCCATTCGAGCGCGATGCGCAACCGCATCATCCACGGATACTTCGATGTGGACCATCGCATCGTCTGGACGGCTGCGACGGTTTCAATTCCCGCTCTTGTGAAGGCTGCTCACAAATGCCTGGAGGCGGCCTAAGCCGCCGCCTCCTTGTCGGCCAGCATGTCCTTCACCATCGGGATGACCTTCGTCCCGTAGAGTTCGATGCTCTTCATCATCTTCCCGTGGCCGGTCGTGCCGGCGGAGTATTTCAGGTCGAAGCGATCCACGCCGAGCGCCGTCACTGTTGCGGCGATCTTCTTCGCCACGGTTTCGGGCGAACCGGCATAGGTGGACCCGCTCTCGATCTCGCGGATGAAGCTGTCCTTGGTGGTGGGCGGCCAGCCGCGCTCGGCGCCGATGCGGTCGTGCATGGCCTTGTAGCCAGGCCACAGCTCCTCACGCGCCTGCTCGTCGGTTTCGGCCACGTAGCCGGGCGAATGGACGCCGAGCGGCATGAAGCCTGTGGCGGCCTGCTCCTGCGCCCGCTGGTAGAGATCGACGAAGGGCAGGAAGCGGCGCGGGTCGCCGCCGATGATGGCGAGCGTCATGGGGATCTGGTAGCGGACCGAGCGGATGACGGATTCGGGCGAACCGCCGACGCCGATCCAGGCGCCCAGCCTGCCGGTTTCGATCTCGGGATAGACCGTAACGTCCTTCAGCGGCGGGCGAAGCTGGCCTTCCCAGTTCACCGGGCCGTTCTTCAGAAGCTCGGCGAACAGGTCGAGCTTCTCGTTGAACAGCATCTCGTAGTCGTTCAGCCGGTAGCCGAACAGCGGAAAGGACTCCGTGAAGGAGCCGCGGCCGAGGATCACCTCGGCGCGGCCGTTCGACAGGGCGTTCACAGTGGAAAAGCGCTCGAACACCCGGATCGGGTCGTCCGACGACAGCACCGTGACGGCTGATCCCAGTTTGATCCGGTTCGTGCGCGTGGCGATGCCCGCCAGCATCACTTCCGGGGCGGAAGTGGCGAAATCGGAACGATGGTGCTCGCCGACGCCGATGAAATCCACGCCGGTCTGATCGGCGAGGATCGCCTCGTCGAGCAGGTTGCGAATGACCTGGGCGTGCGGCAGGAGCTTGCCGTCGGCGTCGGCAGTGACGTCGCCGAACGTATCGAGGCCGAATTCGACAGTCTTAGTCATTGTCAGTTCTCTGGTCCGCGGGTGATCCGGTCGGGGCCGGTCGCGAGGGTCGCCAAAAATGGCGGCATGTTTGTCGCGGAAGACATAGGATGGTCGCTTCTTGTGTTCAAACTGAACGAACAACACGCACTGTTCAGGAATACTTGACGACCGGGCGACATCGTTGGTGGAATGACCTCGTACAACGCCGTTGGGCCGCCTATGTGAATGACGATGCCGAGCCATGACCATCCGCACAGTGCGCCAGGCCGCTCCCGCAACTGGAGAGGTCCCTGGCGACGCACGCCGGGACGGCTTGCGGGAACCGGTCTGGTGAGGCTCTATCAGCTCACGCTTTCGGGCTTCGTCGGCAATAGCTGCCGGCACATGCCGACCTGCTCCGAATACGCCTACGAAGCGATCGCGCGGCACGGACTTTGGACAGGCGGATGGTTGGGCCTGTTTCGCGTGATGCGCTGCGGACCGGGCGGCACGCACGGCATCGACAATGTGCCTCGGGATTTGTCGGACGATCTCGTCTGGTGGGCGCCGTGGCGCTATTGGCGCGTCGGACGCCCTCGCGACTGATCAGCGGGTTTACTTGGGCGAATTCTCGGCATCCGTCAGTTCTGACGGCTGTGTTCCTTCCACCGCGGGCGTCAATGTCTTCAGCAGGCGCCAGGCTGCCGGCGCAAGCGGCTTCCATTGCAGGGTGCTGTCGATGGCGCCGAGATCGTCTTCCCATTGCTGGCTCAAGACCGCGTCTTCAAGACCCGTCGCGGCCTCCCCGGCCGGACGGGGCCATGTCGACGCCGTGACGTCTGCGGCCATCAAGCCGCCGGTCTGGGCCGGCGCATACTCGCAAAGCGTGGGATCGCAACACTCGTCGACAACGCCGACAAGAGCGACAAGCGAAGGAGCGACGAAAAGGCCGACGGTTTCCCGGCTGGTCGCCTTGCGAATAAAATAGGCTTTCACGGCTCGAATGCTTCCAAAATCGGACAGAACCGCCTGTGTGCTGTCGTCAAATATCCTTGCCTCGCGAAAGCCGGGCGCATCCGCAAATCACAATAAAGTGAGGCTCGGCTCATATTTGTCGTGGCGACTTTAGAATTGGAATGTCCTGCTTTCAAGCGGTATGGTTTTTCGGACCGGCTCCGATTTGCGGGAACCGCTTATGTGCATGCGCGCAACAACCGGCGACGTCGCAAACGCATGGCAGCTTTCCTTGGGAGTGCGCTCCTGGACGAAATTTTGACCTGAAGCGAGAAATCAAAGACCGGCTTCACTTTCAGCCGGTTTTGACCTATGCCGCCCGCATCAACCCACCCGCGTTGGTATGCGGGACTGGATAGGAGCGACCGATGTCCCAGATTTCCCTTACATTTCCCGATGGTTCGGTACGCAGCTACGAGGCTGCGACGACCGGCGCCGTATTGGCGGAGTCCATCTCCAAGTCACTGGCCAAGAAGGCCGTCGCCTATACGCTGGACGGCACCTTGCACGACCTGTCCGACCCTGTCGGACGGTCCGGAGAGGTCGAGATCGTCACGCGCGAGGATCCGCGCGCGCTGGAACTGATCCGCCACGACGCGGCCCATGTGTTGGCCGAGGCCGTGCAGGAACTGTGGCCGGGAACGCAGGTGACCATCGGCCCGGTGATCGAGAACGGCTTCTATTACGACTTCGCGCGCAACGAGCCGTTCACGCCCGAGGATTTCCCGGTCATCGAGAAGAAGATGCGCGAGATCATCACGCGCAACAAGCCGTTCACCAAGGAGGTCTGGCCGCGCGACAAGGCGAGGCAGGTGTTCCGCGACAAGGGCGAAAACTACAAGGTAGAGCTGATCGACGCCATTCCGGAAGACCAGGACCTCAAGATATATTATCAGGGCGACTGGTTCGACCTGTGCCGTGGTCCGCATATGGCCTCGACCGGCCAGATCGGTTCGGCCTTCAAGCTGATGAAGGTGGCCGGCGCCTATTGGCGCGGCGATGCCAACAACCCGATGCTGACGCGCATCTACGGCACCGCCTGGGCCGACCAGGCCGAACTTGCCGACTATCTCCATATGCTGGAGGAGGCGGAGAAGCGCGACCATCGCCGTCTCGGCCGCGAGATGGACCTGTTCCATTTCCAGGAGGAGGGGCCGGGCGTCGTGTTCTGGCACGCCAAGGGCTGGAAGCTGTTCCAGAACCTCATCGCCTACATGCGCCGCCGCATCGACAACGAGTACCAGGAAGTCAACGCGCCGCAGGTGCTGGACAAGTCGCTGTGGGAAACGTCCGGGCACTGGGGCTGGTATCAGGAGAACATGTTCGCGGTGAAGTCCGCGCATGCCTTCACTCATCCCGACGACCCCGACGCCGACCAGCGCGTTTTCGCGCTGAAGCCGATGAACTGTCCCGGTCACGTGCAGATCTTCAAGCACGGGTTGAAGTCTTACCGCGATCTGCCGATCCGCCTTGCGGAATTCGGTAACGTGCATCGCTACGAGGCTTCCGGCGCGCTGCACGGGCTGATGCGCGTGCGCGGCTTCACGCAGGACGATGCGCATATCTTCTGCACGGAAGACCAGCTCGAGGAGGAAATCCTCAAGATCAACGACCTCATGATGTCGGTCTACGAAGATTTCGGCTTCGAGTCCGTCGAGGTCAAGCTCGCTACCCGTCCGGAGAAGCGGGTCGGCACGGATTCCGCGTGGGATCATGCCGAGGATATCCTGCGCCGCGCGCTGGCGAAGATGGCGCGCGAGGACAACCGCATCAAGACCGGCATCAACGAGGGCGAGGGTACGTTCTACGGCCCGAAATTCGAATATACGCTGAAGGACGCCATCGGCCGCGAGTGGCAGTGCGGGACGACCCAGGTCGACTTCAACCTGCCGGAACGGTTCGGCGCTTTCTATATCGGCTCGGATTCGGAGAAGAAGCAGCCCGTCATGGTGCACCGCGCCATCGCCGGGTCGCTGGAGCGGTTCCTCGGCATCCTGATCGAGAACTATTCCGGCCATTTCCCGCTGTGGCTGGCGCCGCTGCAGGTGGCGGTCGCGACGATTACCTCCGACGCCGACGACTATGCCAGGCAGGTGGTGGCGCGCCTCAAGGCGGCCGGGCTGACCGCCGAGACGGACCTGCGCAACGAGAAGATCAACTACAAGGTGCGCGAGCACAGCCTCGCCAAGGTGCCGGTCATCCTGGTGTGCGGGCGGCGCGAGGCGGAAGAGGGGACGGTCAATCTGCGCCGGCTCGGCTCGCGCGACCAGCAGTCGTTCGCGCTGGACGAAGCGGTGGCCATGCTGGTCGACGAGGCCCTGCCGCCGGACGTGCGGCGCAGCCGCGCGGGCTGATCCCGTCTTTTCACATCGGATGGCGGTGGGTCGGCCTGCCGCCATTTCAGGTGCCGATCACTGTGCGAACAAGGCGGTCGCTGGCTGCTGCGGCATCGGCGACCGTCGCGCAGGTTTGCTGCGGGACCGATGCGCTGCCGACCCTCAGTCGGCGCCTTCCTCGGGGTCCATCGCGGTCGCTTCTGAGGCGATGACCTCGACCTCCTCATTCTTGCCGGCCTCGACCTTGAAGTCCTTCTGGTAGATGCGGTCGCGGTTCTTGGCGATGACGGTGTAGTCGCCTTCGGCGAGAATCATCGGCGCATAGGCGCCGACGGCCTCCTTGATGGGGTCGCCGGATTCGTTGAGCACCGACCACGACGTATCGGCGATCGCCTCTCCGCCGTCCTCGCGCACCAGCTTCATGGTCACTTCGGCGGCGTGATGCTCGACGGTGGCTTGCGTCAGCTTGCCGGCCTCGACGCGGATGTCGGAGCGGATCACCGCATTGGTGGCGCCGTAGGTCGAAACCACATGATAGACCCCGGCATTGAGCCGCACCACCGTGTTCGGCTTCACGTCGGGGACGATCAGGGCGCGGTCGCCGTTCGGCTGGGCTTGCCCTTCGTAGATCGAGAATCGCAGCTTGCTGGCGGGGATGTGCTGTCCGCCGGACAGGATGGCGTCGAGTTTCAGCCCGCCGGCGTCCAGCACGATGGCCTCGCGCCTGGGGTCCTTGCCGATGGTGATGCGTTTGGTCGCGCCGGCACGGCCATAGGAGGCGTGGACCAGGTAACTGCCGGGCTCGAGCTGGAAGGAGGCCGTGCCGCCATGCGCGGAAGCCACCAGCGGCAGTTTTCCGTCCGCTCCCGGTTCGGGCTTGAAGACGCGCCAGACGAGACCGCGGGTGATGTCGGCGCCCTTGTCGGTCAATTGCGCGCTCAGCGTGATGTCGCCGGCCGCGGACGTGGCCAGCGGAGCGTCGCCGTGGGACGGCGCGTATTTCGACAGGTCGGGCAGGTTCAGGTTGCCGAGACCGTCATTGTCCTGCGCGCCCGCCTGCCGCGCGAGGGCGACACACAGGATCGCAACCAGGGCGACGGGCAAAAGGCGAAAAACCCTCGACGACATGTCTTGCGTTGAAGCCCAAGCCGGTGGCAATTTCAAGGCCCTGTCCGGCGCAATCCGCGTCGAGCCCGAGCCGCCGCGGTCCCGTGGGCGCGCTTCAGCCAAATCAGCGTCACGGAGACCAGCGTCATGGCGTCGCCCATCATCGATTTTCTGCTCACCCGCAATTCTCCGCCGATCCAGGAACTGCACGGTCCCGCGCCGAGCGACGCCGAGATCGCGACCATCCTCACCGCCGCCTCGCGCGTTCCCGATCATGGCAGGCTGGAGCCGTGGCGCTTCATCCTCTATCGCGGCGATGCCCGCGTCGAGATCGGCAGGAAGCTCGCTGCGCTGGCAGAGCAGCGCGAAGGACCGCTGCCGGAAGGGCGCAGGAACCAGGAACTGACGCGGTTCTCGCGCGCGCCGCTGGTGATCGGCATCGTCTCCGTGCCGAAGGAGCATCCGAAGATTCCGCAATGGGAGATGTTCCTGTCCGGCGGCATGGCGGCGATGAACCTGATGACCGCCGCGAACGCGCTCGGCTATGGCACCAACATGATCACCAACTGGTATTCCGACCTGCCGGAGGGGCGGGCGATCCTCGGGCTTGCGCCGCAGGAGCGCGTGATCGGCTTCGTCCATATCGGCACCTTTTCCGGTACGGCGAGCGAGCGGCCACGGCCTGACGTTTCGAAACTGTATGCCGATTACAGCGGGCCGTGGGAGGAATAAACGCCAGCAGCCTTCGCCCTTGCCAGCAGGCGCTCGGCCAGCCTGAGATGCGGCCGGTCGACCATCTTCCCCTCGATGGCGACCACGCCGGGATGCTCGGCGGCCTCGAAGGCGGCAACAATGGCCGCTGAGCGCTCGATCGCTTCAGGTGACGGCGTAAAGGCGGCGTTGATGACCGGCACCTGGTCGGGATGGATGGCCATCTTGGCGGTGAAGCCGTCGCGCTCCGCCGCCGCGCATTCGGCCTCGAATCCCGCCATGTCGCGGAAATCCGGGAACACGGTGTCGACCGCCGGCACGTCGGCGGCGGCCGCCGCGAGCAGCGTGAGCGCGCGGGCAAGGCGGAACACGTCGGTGTAGCGACCGGCGTCGTCGCGCGCCGTCCGTGCGCCGATCGCGGCGGACAGGTCTTCCGCGCCCCACGTCAATCCCGCTAGCCGCCCACTTGCTCCGGCATAAGTCGAAGCAGCGAAAACGGCGGCGGCGGTTTCGGTGATGATCGGCAGAATGCGTATCGCGCCGTCCGCAAGGCCGGCTTCGGCCTCGTGGACGCGCAGCTTCGCAGACAGGAGCTGCACGTCCTGCCCGCCGGTCGATTTCGGCAGCATCACGCCGTCGGGCCGTGCTGGAACGAGTGCGGCAAGGTCTTCATCGGTCAGGCCGGTGGCGAGATCGTTGACGCGCACATAGAGGGCGGCGTGCGCTTCGTGAGCTCGCACGGCGATGAAATCGGCAGCGATGCGGCGGGCGGCCTGCTTGTTCGCCGGCGCGACGGAATCCTCCAGATCGACGATCAGCACGTCCGCGCCGCAGTCGAGAGCTTTTTCCAGCTTTCTTTCGGAATCGCCGGGGACGAAGAGCAGCGAGCGCATCAAGCAGCCGGCTTCTTCAGCATCATCGCCTGGCGCAGGCATCTGGCCACCAGCACGTCCTGCTGGTTGTAGGCGCGGTGCTCGAACTCGACGATGCCGCGGTCCGGCTTCGATTTCGACTCCCGCACCGAAACCACCGTGGTCTCGACGCGGATCGTGTCGCCGTGAAAGACCGGATGGGGAAACACGGTCTCCGTCATGCCGAGATTGGCGACCGTGGTGCCGACGGTGATGTCGTTCACGGAAATGCCGATCATCAGGCCGAGCGTGAACAGCGAATTGACCAGCGGCCGGCCCCATTCGGTCTTCGAGGCGAAGTCGAAATCGATATGCAGCGGCTGCGGGTTGAGCGTCATGACCGAGAACAGCATGTTGTCGCTTTCGGTCACGGTCTTGCGCAGCGAATGGCGGAAGACGTGACCGGCCGTGAATTCCTCGAGATAGAGACCGGGCATGATCCTTTCCTCCTGGAGTGGTGATAGTCATTGCCGGATGCGGCGGCAAGTCGTCGGGCGCGAACCAACAGGGCAATCGCATACGGCGATACCCCCACCCCTGTCCTTGCCGGGGCGAGACGCGTGGCTCGCCCCGGCAAGGACAGGGGTGGGGGTGCGCGGCCGTCAAAAATTTCATATGCGATTGCCCTGCGCGAACCAAAGCGTGGAACATTGGCCCCATGCCTTCGTTGGCTTTGGAAACAGGAGACGACGATGATCGACTATCGGAAGAACGAAGGCGGGATTCTGGAGATTTCCGTCACGGGCAGGCTCACCAAGGAAGAGATCGATGCGGTCTGGGCGCGCATGAAGGCGGACATGCTGCCGGCGGCAAGGTGAAGGTGCTGGAGGTGATACGGGATTTCGAGGGGATGGATTTCGACGCGATGTGGGAAAATCTGCGCGTCGGCCTGCCGATGGCCGACCGTGTCGGCCACATCGCGATCGTGACCGACCGCAAATGGATCGCAGCGCTGACCGGACTGGCCAGCGCGTTCATGTCGGCCGAGACGCGAACCTATGAACCCGACCAGCTTGCCGAGGCTCGCGCCTGGCTGGAAGCGGCCTGAGGCGGCCGCGGCATGGTTTCCAACCTCTCAACGAACATGGTGAACCGTTCGTAAACCATTTATGCCTAGGGTCCGTTGATGGGCACACGGCTTCGGCCGGGAGGCGAGCGGGCTGGGATGGTTGTTTCGCGTTTCCTGAAATGGATATACACGGCGAAGGTCGCCGAGCGCGCGGCGGCGGCCGCGGCGCTGGCCCGTGCCTATGTGAATGCCGACCTGCCTTTCGAGGATCGCTGCGCGGCCGAGGCGGCGCTGACGTTCCTTCTCGACGACGCCTCTTCCAAGGTGCGTCAGGCAATGGCCGAGGCCCTGTCCATGAGCCGGCACGCGCCGCTCCATGTCGTCACGGCGCTGGCGGCGGACCAGCCGGAAGTGGCCGGCGTCGTGCTGGCGCGCTCGCCGCTGCTGTCCGACGCCGACCTGATCGACCGTGTCGCCGGCGGCAGCAGTGCCACGCAGGCGCTGATCGCCGACCGGCCGGTCGTCTCCATGCAGCTTTCGGCCGCCATCGCCGAGATCGGCGACGCGGAGCCCTGCGTCGTGCTTCTGGCCAACAACGGCGCCGATATCGCCTCGCTCAGCTTCCGCCGCATGGCGGAGCGGCACGGCCATGTGGCGGCCGTGCGCGAGGCGCTGATCGCCGATTCCAGGCTGCCGGCCGATTGCCGCCACATGCTTCTGGTCAGGATCGGCGAGGCGCTCAAGGGATCGCCGCTCGTTCTGGCGCTGATGGGGCAGGCGAGGGCGGACCGGTTGATGCGCGACGCCTGCATCAAGGCCTCCGTCACCCTGATCGACGGCACGCAGCCGCAGGAACATGCTGCGCTGGCGGAGCATCTGCGTCTGCGTGGTGACCTGACGGCGAGCTTCATCGTGCGCACGCTGGCGCACGGCAAGGTCGACTTCTTCGGCTCGGTTCTGGTGGCTTTGACCGGGCAGGCGGAGCAGCGGGTGAGGGCGCTTCTTGCGGGCGGCCACGACACGGCGCTGCAGGCGCTGTTCGCCAAGGCAGGACTTTCCCTTTCCACCCACGCCATCCTGATCCGCGCCCTGAAAGTGTGGCGCGAGGTCGCCAACGGCAAGCGCGTCGCCGGCGTCCAGGAAGTGAGCTGGCTGATGCTGAAAGAACTCGGCGGGCAGGCCGCCCAGGGCGAACTGGCGTCGCTGGTGAAGGCGATCCATCTCGACGCCCTGCGCGAGAATGCGCGCGGCCATGCGCTTGCCATCGCGGCGGCCTGAAGCGCGGTCTCACGCCCTTCGAAAGAATTCCGGGTAGTCTTCCAGAGCGGCCGCGATGATGCGGAATGAGGCTGCTGCCTGCAGGCTGTCCTCCGTCTCGACAATGGCGATCGCGGCGGCCTGGCTCCTGATGGCGGCGACCGTATGGGCGAGATCGCCGGGTGCACGGACGATCATCTCGCGCGCCAGAAGCTTCAGGAAGCCGGCCACCGTCTGCGCGGCTTCCGGCGGCAGGCCGCCCGCGGCCAGCACCTTGCGCAGACGCAATGTCTCCAGTCCGACGGCAACGGAAACGATGCTTCCGCCGAAGACCTTGTCCGCCTTCCGGCCTATGCGCTGCGCGAACGGCATAAGCTGGCTGACGCGGTCATAGGCGAGGCTTTCGAATGCGGCACGCCGCGGCATCCTTTCGTGCAGGCACAGCCGCACGAGATCCTCGCGCATCGACCTGATGATGTTGTCGACCATCGCCCACGGATTTGCTGGCAGGACCGTCAGATAGACGCCGATGGCGATCAATTCGCCGACGAGGATCGCGAGCGAGCCGGCCAGGAAGGGCGCGGGATCGTATGTCATGACCTGATGGGGACTGAGGAAGGCGAGGAAGTTTATGGCAAAGGCAGTCGCCACGCCGACAAGGCGCGGACTGGCCATCGCCAGGGCCGCCGGCACCATCACCGGCACAATGAACACCATGAACCAGCCGAAGCCGGGGAATGTTGGCAGGGCATACTGGCCGACGACGAAAGCCACCGGCAAGGCGATGAGCGTTCCCTTGAAGAACCCCCAGGCGACCTGAACGGGGTCGGGACGTGGCGCGAAAAGGCTGGCGACGACCGCGACGATGATGACAACGCCGGTCAGCTCGGCCGAACGCGTGGCGAGCCAGAAGGCGGCGACCAGCGTCGTCGCGATCATGGCGCGGACGGCGTTGCGGGTGGCGGCCCGATAATCGCGATGGATCACAAGTGCCGGCTGGCGGCGGTCGCGCTTGCGGCCCGACGGCGGCGCTCCCAGGGCGTCGAGGCCGCGCAGGATCTCCTTCAGCGCATTGGCGAAGTCGGCTGCGACCACGAGCCGGGTCACCGCGCCCATTGGGTCAGGATCGTTCCTGGCGGCGGACAGGCGGCGCGCCCTGGCTTCGATGTCCGCCAGACGCTCGATCCACGGCGCTGTATCGTCGAGCGCGCCCGGCGTCCGCGCCAGCTCCTCCAGCAGCGCGCGCAGTTCGCCGCGCACGGCAAGGCGTGGCGCATCCGCGGGGCGCGGGTGGTCATGCAGCATGTGCGCTGCCGACAGACAGGACAGCAGATGGCCGATGGTCCGGCGCACCGGATAGGCGCGCGTCGCCTGACTAGGGGCTTCCAGCCGTGCATAGGCGCGCATCTCGCCCAGCGTCTGCGCTTCCGCGATCAGCTTGCGGTAGAGCGTCTCGAGTCGGGCGGGATCGTCGCCGGCGAAGGAGCTTTTGGTGTAGTCGGCGAGGTCGAGGATGGAGCGGCGCAGGCGCGCCCGCATCGCGTCGCTCGCCAGTTGCGGCAGGATGAGCCGGCTGGTGACGCCCGCACAAACGATGCCCAGAACGATTTCCGCACAGCGCGCAGCGGCGAGTTCGGCAAGAAGATGCGGCTGGCCGAAGGCCGGCAGGCCGATGATCATTGCTGTGTAGCCGGCCAGGGCGGCGCCGTAGGCTTCCGGGTTGCGCAGAAGGGACGAGACATAGGTGCTGAGGCCGATCCACAGCGACAGCGCCGCGACCAGCAGCCAGGCGTTGCCGCCGCAAGCCTTCGCAATGGCGAGGGCGGCGCCCGCGCCGACGATCGTTCCAAGCATCCGGTAGAAGCCCTTGGCGAGCACCATGCCGGCAACCGGTTGTGCGACGATGAATACCGTCATCATCGCCCATTGCGGATGCTCCAGGCCGAGCCAGTAGGCGGTAAGCAGTGCGATGAGACCCGCAGAGACGGTGCGAAGCGCGAAAATCCAGTCCGATCGGGTCGGGCTGGCCAGGCTGGCGAGCCATTTTCCGAGACTGTTCCGCAACCGCTTCATGCGCCTACGTCACCCGAAGGCCGGCGGGCGGTCAATCGTCTGCCGACTCAGATGTCCAGTTCGTCCGCTTCGGCGAATTCGGCGCGTTCCTGGATGAAGCGGAAACGGGCCTCCGGCTTCGTGCCCATCAGCGCATCGACGGCACTCTTCGTGGCGGTCTCCTCGTCCAGCACATCGACACGAAGCAGCGTGCGCTTCCTGGGGTCCATGGTGGTTTCCTTGAGCTGGTGCGCCATCATCTCGCCCAGGCCCTTGAACCGGCCAATCTCGACCTTGCCGCGTCCGGTGAACTCGGTTTTCAGCAATTCGTCCTTGTGCGCGTCATCACGCGCATAGGCGACCTTGCCGCCCTGGCGGATCGAGTAGAGCGGTGGCACGGCCATATAGAGGTGACCGCCCCGGATGAGGTTCGGCATCTCCTGGTAGAAGAAGGTGATGAGCAGCGAGGCGATGTGGGCGCCGTCCACGTCGGCGTCGGTCATGATGATGACCCGGTCGTAGCGCAAATCCTCGTCGCGGTATTTCGAGCGCGTCCCGCAGCCCAGCGCCTGGACGAGATCCGATATCTGCTGGTTGGCGTTGAGCTTGTCGTTGCCTGCCGAGGCGACGTTGAGAATCTTGCCGCGCAACGGCAACACCGCCTGCATGGCGCGGTCGCGCGCCTGTTTGGCCGAGCCGCCGGCCGAGTCGCCTTCGACGATGAAGATTTCCGCGCCGGCGGCGGCGTTCTGCGTGCAATCGGCCAGCTTGCCGGGTAGGCGCAGCTTGCGCACCGCGCTCTTGCGCGACACTTCCTTTTCCTGCCTGCGCCGCACACGCTCGTCGGCGCGCGCGATCACCCAGTCGAGCAGCTTGGAGGCTTCCTGCGGGTTGGCCGCCAGCCAGTGGTCGAACGGGTCTCGCATCGCGTTCTCGACGATGCGGATCGCCTCGATCGTCGCCAGCCGGTCCTTGGTCTGGCCGACGAATTCCGGCTCGCGGATGAACACCGAGAGCATGCCGGCTGCCGAGATCATCACGTCCTCGGAGGTGACGACGGAAGCGCGCTTGTTGCCGATCAACTCACCATAGGCCTTGAGGCCGCGCGTCAGCACGTTGCGCAAACCGGCCTCGTGCGTGCCTCCCTCATGGGTGGGGATGGTGTTGCAGTAGGAATGGAGGAAGCCGTCGCCGCCATACCAGGTGACGGCCCATTCGAGCGAGCCGTGGCCGCCCTGCTTCTCGCTTTTTCCCGAAAAGACGTCGCGCGTGACCTGGAAATCGTCGCCGAGCGTGCTTTTCAGATAATCCTGCAGGCCGCCGGGGAAATGGAACTCGGCCTTGGGCGGCGTGTCGTCCTTTTCCTTGAGCATCGACGGGTCACACGACCAGCGGATGTTGACGCCGCCGAACAGATAAGCCTTGGAGCGCGCCATGCGGTAGAGCCGGGCCGGCTCGAAGGCGGCGTTCTTGCCGAAGATCTCCGGATCGGGGTGGAAGCGGGTGCGCGTGCCGCGGCGGTTGTGCACGTCGCCGAGGTTTTCCAGCGGTCCCTGCGGGATGCCGCGCGAGAAGCGCTGGCGGTAGAGTTGGCGGCCGCGCGCGACTTCCACCTCGCAGACATCGGACAGCGCGTTGACCACCGAGACGCCGACGCCGTGCAGGCCGCCGGAGGTCTCGTAGACCTTCGAGTCGAATTTACCGCCGGCATGCAGCGTGGTCATGATGACTTCGAGCGCCGACTTATCCTTGAATTTCGGATGCGGATCGACAGGGATGCCGCGGCCGTTGTCGGTGACGGTGAGGAAGCCGTCGGCCGAAAGCTCGACCTCGATGAAGGTGGCGTGGCCGGCCACCGCCTCGTCCATCGAATTGTCGATTACTTCCGCGAAGAGATGATGCAGCGCCTTGTCGTCGGTGCCGCCGATATACATGCCGGGCCGCCGGCGCACCGGTTCCAGCCCCTCTAGCACTTCGATCGCACTGGCGTCATACGCATCGCTGGCGTCGCGCGGGGCAGGCTTTTTCGCAGCGGCGGCCGCCCGCACCAGCGGGTCGGCCGGACGGCTGGAGGTTACGGGCGCGGCCTGCTGCTTGTCAGGACTGCCGAAAAGGTCGTTCATGTCATCCATGCGCGTCGAGGTCTCGATGTCGCGAATCACCAATGATAATGCCATGCCCGGAGTGTCGTGGCACAGGGGTTCTTATTCCGTTCATGCTTGCCGGGAAAGAGCGGATCGAAGGCATGGACGTGCAATATCCGGACAGGAAATGCAAATTGCGGCAATCCGGGTAATCCTCTGAAAAGCATTCTCGCATAGGGTCGCTTCCGGTTGCGCGCTGGGGGATCGAACCTGCTTGATTTCACGTCTCTGCTGCTGGCGGTCGGCTTCTCGGGCGTTTGCCTGAGCGCGACCCTGCTCGGCGTGTGGACGTCGGCGCGACGAGACAGCTTTCTGCTGACCTGGGCGAGCGGCGTCATGCTCCTTGTCGGCCATGTGCTGGCCTACTGGACCTATGTGCAGTCGCCGTCGATTTCCTTGCTGTCCGTCGTCCTTTGGCTTCTTGCCGTCGGACTTGCCATGCTTTACGGCGCCGCTCACCAATTCTGCGCGAGGCGATCGCCGCTTGGACCGTCGCTGCTTGCCGCAATCCCGGTCATCCTCCTCGAAGCTACTCTGCTTCTTGCCGGTTACGACGGCGCGGCCATGGTGGTGGAGAACGCCGGTGCGCTCGTCGTGCTCGGCCTGACGGCGTCGATCTATTTCCGGCACCGGCGCGATGCACCGATCCCGATGGTCGCGCTGGCTCTGATGTATGCAGCCTGCGGCGTGTCCTTCGGCCTGTGCGGAATGATGCTGGTGGTCGGTCGCGAATGGGTGATCGGCCACGCGCCGAAGAACTGGGCGGAGGACCTGAGCATCATGGTCGCCGTCGCGAGCATGACAGGAATCGGCGCGCTGTCGCTCGGACTCAACCAGGCACGCAACGCGGCGCGCCATCGCGTCGCGTCGCTGATCGACCCGCTGACGGGGGCCATGAACCGACGGGCGCTTTTCGACCGCTACGGCGATCGACCCTTCGGCGCCTTCATGGCGATCGTCATGTTCGACCTCGACCATTTCAAGGGCATAAACGATACCTATGGCCATGCGCTGGGCGATGAGGTGTTGCGCCGCTTCGCCGAGGTCGCGAGACGCCATCTTCGATCCTCTGACGATCTGGTCAGGCTTGGCGGCGAGGAGTTCGCATTGCTCATGCCGCGCGTCACGGAAGAGGACGCGCAGGGGCTGGCCCGTCTGATCTGCGGCGAGTTCGCGGCGTGTTCGTTTGCCACGGAGACCGGCACGCTATCGTGCACGGTCAGTGCGGGAATAGGCTTCGGCCGGGCCGAAGGGGCGAAGCTAGAAGAGGTCCTGCACAGAGCCGACGCCGCGCTCTACGCGGCCAAACGCGGCGGCCGCAACCGCATCGAGTTCAAGAAATGGCGGCTGGTCGGCTGATCCGCCGAGACGGTAGCCCTCTCCTTCTGCTACGCTACTCGGCCGCGTCCGTGTATTCGCTCAGCGGCGGGCAGGAGCAGACGAGGTTGCGGTCGCCGGCGACGTTGTCGATGCGCGAGACGGGCGGCCAGTATTTCGAGGCCAGTTCCGCATCGCCGGCCGGATGGGCGGCTTCCAGGCGCGAATAGGGATGGCTCCAGTCGCCCGCCAGCACTTCCGCAGCCGTGTGCGGAGCGTTGACCAGCGGATTGTCCTCCTTCGGCCATTCGCCCTTCGCCATCTTGCCGGCCTCTTCCGCGATGGCGATCATCGCCTCGCAGAAGCGGTCGAGCTCGCGCTTGGGCTCCGACTCGGTCGGCTCGACCATCAGCGTGCCGGCAACCGGCCAGGACATGGTCGGCGCATGGAAGCCGTAGTCGATCAGGCGCTTGGCGACGTCTTCGACGGAAATGCCGGCGCTGTCCTTCAGGACCCGCGTGTCGAGGATGCACTCATGCGCGACGCGCTCGTTGCGGCCCTTGTAAAGGACGGGAAAGTGCTGCTCCAGTCGGGCGGCGATATAATTGGCCGACAGGATGGCGTTTTCGGTCGCCTGCTTCAGGCCTGCGGCGCCCATCATGCGGATATACATCCAGGTGATCGGCAGGATCGAGGCGCTGCCGTAGGGCGCCGCCGACACCGGATGCTTCGTGCCGTGGTCGATATGGCCGGGCAGGAAGGGCGCCAGATGCTTCTTGACGCCGATCGGGCCGACGCCGGGGCCGCCGCCGCCGTGCGGAATGCAGAAGGTCTTGTGCAGGTTCATGTGGCAGACGTCGCCGCCGATGTCGCCGAGCCGCGCCAGGCCGACCAGCGCATTCAGGTTGGCGCCGTCGAGATAGACCTGCCCGCCGTGGTCATGGACGGCCTGGCACAGTTCCCTGATGCTTTCCTCGAAGACGCCGTGCGTCGACGGGTAGGTGATCATCACGGCAGCGAGGTTCGCCGCGTGCTCGGCCGCCTTCGCCTTGAGGTCTCCCACGTCTATGTCGCCGGCTTCGGTGCATTTCACCACCACCACCTGCATGCCGGCCATCGCCGCGCTCGCCGGATTGGTGCCGTGGGCGGAAGAGGGGATCAGGCAGATGGTGCGCTGCGGCTCGCCGCGCGCGGCATGGTAGTGGCGGATCGCCATCAGGCCGGCATATTCGCCCTGGCTGCCGGCATTCGGCTGCAGCGAGACGGCGTCGAAGCCGGTGATCTCGGCCAGCCATTTCTCCAGGTCGTCGGTCATCGCCTTGTAACCCTGCGAATGCGCCTTGGGCGCGAAGGGGTGCAGGTTGGCGACGCCGGGCCACGAGACGGGGAGCATCTCGGCGGCGGCGTTGAGCTTCATGGTGCAGGAGCCGAGCGGGATCATGGTGCGGTCGAGGGCAAGGTCCTTGTCGGCCAGCTTGCGCAGGAAGCGCATCATCTCGGTCTCGGAGCGGTTTTCGTGGAAGACCGGCTGGGTGAGGAAATGTTTTGCGTCGCGCGCCTTGCCGGGCAGGCTACGGTCGCCCCTGGCCGAAACCGTCGCGCCGAACAGCGCGGCGATTGCGGCGAGGTCTTCCTCGGTGGACGTTTCGTCGAAGCTGACGCCGACATGATCGGCATCGACCATGCGCAGCAGGCGTCCGTCCTTTTGCGCCGACTGGGCCAATTCCTTGGCATTGCCTTTCACCTCGACGGTGACGGTGTCGAAACGCTTGTCGCCGAGCACGGTGAGGCCGGCTGCCTTGAGGCTGGCCGCCAGCCGCGCGGCGAGGCCGTGGACGTGGCCGGCGATCGCCTGCAAGCCCTCCGGCCCGTGCCAGATCGCGTAGGCGGCGGCCATGTTGGCGAGCAGCGCCTGCGCGGTGCAGATGTTGGAGGTCGCCTTGTCGCGGCGGATGTGCTGCTCGCGCGTCTGCAGCGCGAGGCGGTAGCCGGGGCGGCCGTGGGCATCAACGGACTGCCCGACCAGGCGGCCGGGCATCAGCCGGGTGAGCTTGTCGGAGACGGCGCAATAGGCGGCATGCGGGCCGCCGAAGCCGATCGGCACGCCGAAGCGCTGCATGGAACCGACGGCGATGTCGGCGCCAAGGCTGGCCGGCGTGTCGGAAATCGTCAGCGCCAGCGGGTCGGCGACGAAGATGACGACGGCGCCGGCAGCTTTCGCCTCCTCGATCTTCTTTCCGTGATCGCCATAGATGCCGTAGGTGTCGGGCCAGGCGACGACAAGCGCCGCGGTATTCTCGTCGATGGTGTCGCCGTCGAGTTCGAGGCCGAGCGGTTCGGCGCGGGTGGCGACCACGTCGCGGGTCTGCGGGTGCGGCTCTCCGGCGAAGGCGATCTTGCTGCGCTTGTCCTTGTGATGGCGGACGGCGATGCCGACCGCCTCCGCCAGCGCCGTCGCTTCATCCAGAAGCGACGCCGACGCCACCGGCAGGCCGGTGAGTTCGGTCACCAGCGTCTGGAAATTGAACAGCATCTCCAGCCGGCCCTGGCTGATCTCGGCTTGGTAGGGCGTGTAGGCGGTGTACCAGGCCGGGTTCTCGAACAGGTTGCGCAGGATCACCGGCGGCACATGCGTGCCGTGATAGCCGAGCCCGACGAAGCTCTTCAGCACGACGTTCGCGGCCATCTTCCCGGCCAGTTCGGCCAGCGCCTCGGCTTCGCTCGCGGGTGCAGGCAGGTCGAGCGGACGGTCGAGCCGGATCGATTTCGGCACGGTCTGCGAAATCAGCGTTTCGATGGACGGCACGCCGAGCGCGGCCAGCATGGCGCGCTGGTCGGCGACGCCGGGGCCGATGTGACGGGTGGAGAAGGCTGCGGACGTCATGATGTCAGGTTCCCGTTCAGCCGATATGGGCTTTGTAGCCGGCCTCGTCGAGCAGGCCCGAAAGCTGGCTCTCGTCGGCGAGCTTCATCTTCCACAGCCAGCCGTCGCCGGTGGCGGCGGAATTGACCAGCGCCGGGTCGGAGGACAAGGCCTCGTTGGCTGCGGTGATCTCGCCGTCCACGGGCGCATAGACGTCCGAGGCCGCCTTGACGGATTCCACGACCACGGCCGTGTCGCCCTTGGAAAGCGTTTTGCCCACTTCTGGCAGTTCCACGAAGACGAGGTCGCCGAGCTGTTCCTGCGCGTAGTCGGTGATGCCGACGGTGGCGACGCCGTCTTCGACGCGCAGCCATTCATGGTCGGTGGTGAAGTAGGTCTTTGCCATCGAGATCATCCTTTGCGGTAGCGATGCTGCGTGAAGGGAAGGGCGGCGACGTCGACGGGGATTTTCGTCCCGCGCACGTCGGCGAAGAGTTGTGTTCCGGGTTTGGCGAGCGTCGTCGCGACATACCCCATGGCGACGGGATGGCCAGCCGAAGGGCCGAACCCGCCGGAGGTGACGTGGCCAACGGGATTGCCGTCGGCATCGGCCAGCGGCGCCCCGGCGCGCACCGGCTGGCGACCTTCGGGTTTCAGGCCGACGCGCTTTTGCGCAGGGCCTTTTTCGAGGATGGCGCGCAGGGCGTCGGCGCCGATGAACATCCCGGAGGCGCGAAGCTCCTTCGGGATCGCCCACATGAGTGCCGCGCTCGCCGGGTCGGTTTCGGGCGAAAGGTCCTGGCCGTGAAGGCAGAGCCCGGCCTCCAGCCGCAGGCTGTCGCGGGCGGCGAGGCCGATCCATTGCACGCGGTCGTCGCTCAGCAGCTTTCCCGCCAGTTCGCGCGCGTCGCCTTCCGGCAAGCCGATCTCGAAGCCGTCCTCGCCGGTGTAGCCGGAGCGGCTCATGAACCAGTCTTCGCGCGGCTCGACGCCGTGCATGAAGGTGAGCGCGCCCGTCTCGATGCCGGCGGCGTTGAGCGCGGCCTCGGCTTCCGGCCCCTGGATCGCCAGGAAGACACGGTCGAGCGGTTCGACCCTGGCGTCGAAGTCCTTCGCAAGCGTCTTCAGATGGGCTTCGTCGGCGACGGCGTTGCCGGCATTGGCGACGACCATGAAGCGGGTATCGCCGAGCCGCGTGACGATGAGGTCGTCGAGGATGCCGGCTTTCTCATCGAGGAAGAAGGTGAGCTTGGACTGCGACGGCTCCAGCACGCCTGCATCGATGGGGCAAGCGCGGCCGAGCAGCGCCGCCGCACCCGATCCCGTCACGAGGAAGAGCTTCATGTGCGAGATGTCGAACAGGCCGACATGCTCGCGGGTGTGAAGGTGCTCCTTCATGACGCCGGCCGGGTAGGTCAGCGGCATGGACCAACCGGCGAAGGCGCCGAATTTCGCGCCTGCCGCCTTGTGCAGATCTTCGAGGGGTAGAGCTTTCAGGGTATCGTCGCCCGCCATGACTTCTCCAGAACAGCACGCTTCCGGCCACCCCATGCGGCCAGTCCGTGCCCCTCTGTCTGAAGCCTGAGAGACTCGGCACCCCGGAACTCTGTCGGGAAGCCTTACACCTTCGGCGCGAGGCACATGCCCCGACTTTCCAGAGTGTCGTTACCGCTTACGGTTCTTTTGCCTGAGAGATTTCGGGCGATTTCCCCTTCGGCGGCAGCAAGCGCTGCTCTCTCCCGCAAACGGCTGAGGCTTCGCGAAAAGCCCCTGACGACTCATCCATAGCCTGCCCGCGACGCATTGTCACCTGCCAGCGACGCAAGAAGATCGTCTTGCCCTGGAGGCCGGTCAATCCGCTGAGGGTTGCGTCAGCTTGTCGAGCCGGTTCTCGATATGATGGATTAGCTGTCCCGTTTCGGCATGCAACAGCTTGAGCTTCGCCAATTGCTCGCCGACCAGTTTTGCCGACGATGGGTCTTCCGGGTCGGCGGGGGCGGTTCCCAGGCCGTGCAGCAGCCAGGAAAGGCTCACATTCACCAGCCCCGCCAGCCGGTTCATGCGCTGCGCGCTGGGTTGCGAGCGATCGCACTCCCATGCCCTGACCGTGGGGGCGCTGACCCCCAGCCGCCATGCGAGTTCCTTGGTGGTCAGGCCGCTCGCCTCGCGGGCACGCGAGAGCCTGCCGCCGAACGTATCCAGATCCTGTTCCTGTTCAAAGATATTCGTGGTGTCGGACACCCGAAGCACCTCCTTTTGATCGGTTGAAGGGAATGGCGCCGGTCGCCGCGACCGGCCGCTAAAGCATGGCCACCCCCGCCGCCGATCGCAAGGCTTGAAACCGATTTTCTGCGCAAGCTGCTGTAATCGAAAGGAATTAATTGCCTGTTGGATGCCGGCCGTCAGATGCCACCGTACCAGTCGTAGCCATTGTCCTCCCAATAGCCACCGCGACCGCCGCCCACGGCAGCGAAGGAGGAAACCAGTTCGATCCTGCGGACGTATTTGGGCTGCTTGTAACCCAATTGCCGCTCGACGCGCACGCGCAGAGGCGCGCCGTTTTCGACCGGCAGCGCCTTGCCGTTGCAGCCGTAGGCGAGGATCGTCTGCAGATGGCGGGCATCGACCAGGTCGATCGTGCCGTAATATTTGATGCTGTTGCCGGACAGATCGCGGTCGATGGTGTCCATGCAATGGAACATCACATAGCGAGCCTCGGGCTTGACGACGGCCTGGTCGAGAACGAGCGAGAGCGGCGTGCCGGTCCATTTGGCAATACAACTCCAGCCCTCGACGCAGTCGTGACGGGTGATCTGGGTGCGCGAGGGCATGGTGCGGAGCTGGTCGAGCGACAGGGACAGCGGCTTCTCCACGAGCCCGACGACGTCCAGCCGCCAGTCAGCGAAGTTGTTGGCGAGAAGGCTCTTGTAGGCATCGTCGTCCGGCGAGGTCACGCCGTTCGGCCGCATGGGCTGGCGGATGTCGGCCTCGGTGTATTCCGTCGCCAGCCGGTTTCCGGCCAGCAGGCGCTGCGCCCGCCAGGTCAGGTCGTTGGCGCCTTCGAGGAAAGAGCGCAGCCCGTCGCCCATGCCGAGATGCCCGTCGAAGGCGTCGCAGCCGCCAAGCAGCAGGCCGGATGTGCCGACGCCGGCGGCAGTCAGGAACTTGCGGCGGTTGATCTGGAACTTCGCCATGTCAGGCGCCTCGCTTGTCGTTGGCGTCGTCCCGTTCGGGCGGGTCGGTGCGATACCAGCCGGTGACGATCGAGCGCAGTTCGTTGAGCGGTCCGGCGGCGAGGATCATCAGCATGTGCACGATGAAGAAGAGGACCAGCAGCGTCATGACCGTGAAATGGATAGTGCGCGCCGTCTGGCGTCCGCCGAAGACTTCGTTGAGGAAGGGCAGCACGGAATCCATCGAGGGCGACATGGCGAAGCCGGTGAGGATCATCAGCGGCAGCAGGATGAACAGTATGCCGCCATAGGCGAGCTTCTGCAGCGTGTTGTATTCGCGCACATGATGGAATTTCAGCTTCACATGGTCGATCACGTCGCGCGGCAGGCTGCGGATATCGGCCGCGCGCGGCACGAGATCGCGCCTCATGTGCCCGTTCACGAGACTCGCGACCAGCCACACGAGAAGGGTGGCGCCGAGCACCCAGGCGAAAAAGAAGTGGACGACGCGGGCGGTGCCGAGATCGTAATAGGAGGGGATGGTGGCCCAGGACGGGAAGGCGCGGGCGCGCTCGCGTCCGGGCGGCCCCGACCAGCCGAGCACGCCGGTGGTGTCGAAGGTGTGGCCGAAAATCCGCGTGAAGCCGCGCGGACCGTTTTCGGTGTTCATCGCACCGATCTGGAAAACGGTGTTGTCGTAGCCGAAGCCGGACTCCTGGCCGATATAGAGTTGCGGCCGCGCGTTGAAGATCTGCAGGCCCGACAGAAGCAGGAAGAACAGCGCAACCGCCCAGGTCCAATGGGTCAGTCGCGTCCAGCGCGACTGTCGATAGACGAGCGGGCCTTGCCGCATCTGCACGGACCGTTCCAGTTCGGTCTCGCGACTTGCCGTGGTATCCATTGTCCGCTCTCGGGCTCGATCCGTATTCCGGGTTCACAGCCTAGTACGGTTGTGAAGGACGCGGTGTTTCGGCCTGATCACGACTATGTGTTCGTCAGCTTCCCAGACTGACCGCGAGATTGACCGCCGCCGCGACGATCACCGTGTTGAAGAAGAAGGAAACGACGGAATGCATCAGCACGATGCGGCGCATCTGCGTGGTCGAGACTTCGGTGTCGGAGGTCTGCGACGTCATCCCGACGGTGGTGGAAAAATAGAGGAAGTCCCAGCCTTCCGGCCGTTTCTTGCCGGCGAAGATAAGTCCGCCGATCGGTACCCGGTCCTTCGAGTTGCTGCCGGAGTCGGTTTCCTCGTCGTCCATCCAGAACACATGGGCGTAGTGCAGCGCCGTCATGGCGTGGATGGTGAACCAGCCGAGCGGTATCGACAGCAGGCCGAAGGCGAGTTCGACGGGACGCGGGCTGCCCTTGCTGTTGATGAGCATGAACAGGGACACAAGCGCGGCGGCGACGGCAGCGGCGGTGATGAGGAAAATGAGCAGCACCGGCAGGTCGGCGGCGCGCGCCCGTCTGCTCAGATAGTCGGCCGTCAGTCTCGGCATTTCCCTGAGCACAAGGCCGATGTAGACCGCGAAGGCGACATCAGAACCGACCGGCAGGGCAAGCCGCGCGCCGAACAGGCCGGCGACGACAGCGGCGATAAGGCCGCACCCCGCCGCCAGGACGAATTGCAGATGACGCGACAGGAAAATGTTTTCTGAAAGCGGCATAGGATCAGTCGTGCCCTAGCTCGCCGCCTTCGTCGCGCGCCGCAGGATGCGATCGAGTTCGCCGAGGAAGCGGGACCGATCCTCGCGCGAGAAGGAGGCATTGTAGCCTTTGCTCTCGCCGGTCTCGCGCAGGTGCTGCTTCAAGTCTCGCATGGCGACCGCCATGCCGATGGTCTCGGCGGTGAAAGGACGCCCGGTTGGCCCCAGAACATGGCACCCGAGCGCCACCGTGCGGGCGGCAAGCGGAATGTCGGCGGTCACCACGACGTCGCCGGTCCTGGCATTCTCGACGATCCAGTCATCGGCCGCGTCGGCCTTTTCCTTGGCCACGACGACCATGCGCACCATCGGGTCGCGCGACGGCCTCAGGCCGCCGTTCGACACCATGATGACGGGAATGCCGTGACGCTCCGCGACATCCAGTACCTCCTGCTTGACGGGACAGGCGTCGGCGTCGACCAGGATCTGCGGTCCTGCGCTCAAGCCGGCAGCGCGCCCGACTTCTTCGCCGTCCATTCGGCGATGTAGTCCATCAGGCCCGGCGCGAGGCAGTCATAAGGCTCGAGCCCGGTCTTTTTCAGCCTGTTGCGGATGCCCTTCATCTTCGCCGGTTGGACGCCGGCCTCGATGATCGAGGAGACGAAGGCGGCGAAGCTGGGCGGCGCCCAGCCACTTTCCTGGAAGCGTTCGGGATGGATGAAGCTCAGGCCCTGGAACGGATGCTCCCGCTCGACCGGGCCGTACATATGGACGCCGCAGGCGCGGCAGGCGTGACGCTGGATCAGCGCCTTCTTGTCCACCACCTTGAGCTTGGACTTGTTGGCGGTCACCTTGACGTTGTCGCTCGGCACCACGGCGACGACCGAGAACAGCGCGCCTTCCGGTTTCCAGCATTTCGTGCAGCCGCAGGCGTGGTTGTGCGCGACCTGGCCGGTGATCTCGACTTCCACCGGATTGGTGATGCAGGCGCACACAAGCGTGCCGCCCTTGAAGCGGGCGCTTTTCTTCGGCAGGCCCTTGTCGATACTCGGATGCAGTTTCTCAGCCATTCTGTCCTCCCTGTTGACGTTTCAACGGAAGTCGTCGGCCTGGGCCTGATGCCCGCGGGTCGGCGGCTTTGCTCGTGACTAGTAGACCACCACGCTGCGGATCGATTTGCCCTCGTGCATCAGGTCAAAACCCTTGTTGATATCCTCCAGCCTCAGCGTGTGGGTGATCATCGGGTCGATCTCGATCTTGCCGTTCATATACCAGTCGACGATCTTCGGCACGTCGGTGCGGCCGCGCGCGCCGCCGAAGGCGGTGCCTCGCCAGCTACGGCCGGTGACGAGTTGGAAGGGGCGCGTCGAAATCTCCTGGCCGGCGCCGGCGACGCCGATGACGATCGACTGGCCCCAGCCGCGATGCGAGCATTCCAGCGCCTGGCGCATGACGGTGACGTTGCCGGTGCAGTCGAAGGTGTAGTCGGCGCCGCCGATCTGGTCGGCGCCGCGCTTGGTCATGTCGACGATCTCCTGCACGACATTGTCGACCTTCTTCGGATTGACGAAGTGAGTCATCCCAAAGCGTTCACCCCATTCCTTCTTGTCGTCGTTCAGGTCGACGCCGATGATCATATCGGCGCCGGCGAGCTTGAGGCCCTGGATGACGTTCAGGCCGATGCCGCCGAGGCCGAACACGGCGGCTGTCGCGCCTTCCTCGACCTTGGCCGTGTTGAGAACCGCGCCGATGCCGGTGGTGACGCCGCAGCCGATGTAGCAGATCTTGTCGAAGGGCGCGGCCGGGTCGACCTTGGCCACCGCGATCTCCGGCAGAACGGTGAAATTGGAAAAGGTCGAGCAGCCCATGTAGTGGAAGATCTTGTCCTTGCCGATGGAGAAGCGGCTGGTGCCGTCGGGCATCAATCCTTGCCCCTGCGTGGCGCGGATGGCGGTGCAGAGATTGGTCTTGCGCGACAGGCAGGACGGGCATTGGCGGCACTCGGGCGTGTAGAGCGGGATGACGTGATCGCCCTTCTTGACCGATGTCACGCCCTTGCCGACATCGACCACCACGCCGGCCCCCTCATGACCGAGGATGGCCGGGAAGATGCCTTCCGGATCGGCGCCCGAGAGCGTGAATTCGTCGGTATGGCAGATGCCGGTCGCCTTGATCTCGACCAGCACCTCGCCCTCGCGCGGCCCTTCCAGGTCGACCTCCATGATCTCCAGCGGCTTTCCGGCGGCAACGGCGACGGCGGCACGGGTTTTCATTCGTTTCTCCCTGAAGGCTCTTTCGTCCGAGGCTATCAGCCGCCCGGCTCCCCGCAAAGACGAGCACGACATAAATTTCACCTGCCGCGTCATCCCTTGGTCGGCTTGAGCGCCATCGGGGAAATTCCTAAAAGGAAATTCCAGCCGGAGGACCAAGCCCCGATGTTCAAGAAGATCCTGATCGCCAATCGCGGCGAGATCGCCTGCCGCGTCATCAAGACGGCGAAGAAGATGGGCATCGCCACCGTGGCCGTCTACTCCGATGCCGACCGGGACGCGGTGCATGTGGAGATGGCGGACGAGGCGGTGCATATCGGCCCGGCGCCGGCGGCCGAGAGCTACCTGGTGGCGGAAAAGATCATCCAGGCCTGCAAGGATACCGGCGCCGAAGCCGTACACCCCGGCTACGGCTTCCTTTCCGAGCGCGCGTCCTTCTGCGCGGCGCTGGAAAAGGAGGGGGTCGTCTTCATCGGGCCGAAGGTGAAAGCCATCGAGGCGATGGGCGACAAGATCGAATCCAAGAAGTTCGCCAATGCCGCGAAGGTCTCGACCGTGCCGGGCTTTCTCGGCGTCATCGAGGATGCCGACCAAGCAGAAAGGATTGCCGGCGAGATCGGCTATCCGGTGATGATCAAGGCGTCCGCCGGCGGCGGCGGCAAGGGCATGCGCATCGCTTGGTCGAAGGACGAAGTGCGCGACGGCTTCGAGCGCGCCCGCTCGGAGGCCAAAAGCTCGTTCGGCGACGACCGCGTGTTCATCGAGAAGTTCGTGGTCGATCCGCGCCATATCGAGATCCAGGTGCTGGCGGACAGCCAGGGCAACGCCATCTATCTGGGCGAGCGCGAATGCTCGATCCAGCGCCGCAACCAGAAAGTGGTGGAGGAGGCCCCGTCCCCATTCCTGGACGAGAAGACCCGCAAGGCGATGGGCGAGCAGGCCGTGGCGCTGGCAAAAGCCGTGGACTACCAGAGCGCCGGCACGGTCGAGTTCATCGTCGACAAGGACAGGAATTTCTACTTCCTCGAGATGAACACGCGGCTTCAGGTCGAGCATCCGGTGACGGAACTCGTCACCGGCGTCGACCTGGTCGAGCAGATGATCCGCATTGCTGCCGGCGAGCCGCTTTCCATCCGGCAGGAGGATGTGACGCTGACTGGCTGGGCGGTCGAGAGCCGGCTCTATGCAGAAGACCCGTATCGCAATTTCCTTCCGTCTATCGGCCGGCTGACGCGCTATCGTCCGCCAAGCGAAGGCCGCTTCGGCGATGTGGTCGTGCGCAACGACACCGGCGTCACCGAAGGGTCGGAAATCTCGATGTTCTACGATCCGATGGTCGCCAAGCTCTGCACATGGGCGCCGAGCCGCGTCGAGGCGATCGACGCCATGGCGACGGCGCTGGATGAATTCGTCGTCGACGGCATCGAGCACAATATCCCGTTCCTTTCAGCCCTGATGCAGCATCCGCGCTGGCGCGAGGGGCGGCTATCCACCGGCTTCATAGCCGAGGAGTTCCCCGACGGGTTCCATCCGCGCCAGCCCGACAGAGCGGAGATGACGGTTCTGGCGGCGGCGGCCACGGCGATCGAAATGCTGCGCCGCGACCGCCTCGACCGGCTGGGCGGCCGCCTTGCGCCGCACTCGGGCGAGGCGAAGGCCGATTGGGTGGTGAAGATCGACGACAGCTACATCGACGTGAAGATGACCGAGGGGATGCCGGGCACGCCTTTCGAGGCGGATTTCGCCATCGACGGCGCGAAGCCCGTCACCGTCGTCTCCGACTGGCGGCCGGGCGATCCGGTCTGGGTCGGCGTCGTCGGCGGCAGGCCGGTGTCGATCCAGGTGCGGCCGCTCCGGAACGGCAACCGGCTGGCCTGGAACGGCTTGTCGGTAACGGCAAAGGCCATGCTCCCGCGCACGGCGGAGCTGGAGAAGCTGATGCCGGTGAAGGTGCCGCCGGACACTTCGAAGCTGCTGTTGTGCCCGATGCCGGGCCTCGTCGTCTCCATCGCGGTCAATGAGGGGCAGGAGGTCAAGGCCGGCGAGACGCTTGCGGTGGTCGAGGCCATGAAGATGGAAAACGTGCTGCGCGCCGAGCGCGATCTCACTGTGGCGAAGCTCAACGCCAAGGCGGGCGACAGCCTTGCGGTCGACGCCGTCATCATGGAGTTTGCGTGAACGGAAGATACCTGCGCGGTCTCAATCGCGCGGGGTGACCGAGGGTTTGCCCGGCCTGACTGCGGGCGGCACTTCGACATTGTCGATGAGGCGCGTGTCGCCGAGCCACGCCGCGACCAGCAGGCGGGCAGGGCGATCGAAGACATCAAGCGGCGAAAGATCGGCCTCCGCGCGCATCTCCAGATATTCCACGTCGCGGAAGCCAGCGGTGAGGATGGCTTCCCTGGCCCTCTCCAACGTCGAGGCAGTTGATGCGCCGGCGCCGAGACGCTCGGCTGTCGAAAAGAGGATTTGCGCAAGCTTTGGCGCGATGGCGCGTTCGGTCTGCGACAGCCGTGCATTGCGCGACGACAGCGCCAGGCCGTCCGGCTCGCGCACGGTGGGGCAGGCAATGACCTCGATCGGTATGTCGAGGTCACGGGCCATGCGCCGCACGACATGAAGTTGCTGGAAATCCTTCTCGCCGAAGAAAGCGCAGTCCGCTCCAGTTTGCAGGAACAGTTTCGCGACGACCGTCGCCACGCCGTCGAAATGCCCAGGCCGGAACGCGCCGCACAGGCCTTCGCTGACGCCCGCTACCGAAACGGTCGTGGCGAAACCCTCGGGATAGACCTGATCGGCGTCGGGCGCGTAGAGCAGGTCGGTCCCGAGCGGGGCGAGCCTGGCCGCGTCCGACTCCTCGGTGCGCGGGTAGGCGGCGAGGTCGGCCGGGCTGTTGAACTGCCGGGGATTGACGAACAGCGTGACGATCACCCTGTCGGCCTCGGCGAGCGCCGCGCGCACGAGGCTGAGGTGGCCTTCATGCAGCGCGCCCATGGTGGGCACCACGGCGATCCGCGCGCCCTCTCGGCGCCATCCGGCGGTGATGTCGCGCAGTCCGGCCAGGGTGCGCACGATCGGAATTTGTCCACTCATCAGGCGTTATCCGCAACACCGGTCGCCGGCGCGTCACCGAAAACATGGTCCGGCGCCGGAAAGTGCCTTGCGCGGACTTCCTGTGCATAGGCGGCGATCGCCTGCTCGGCCTGCCCGCCAAGCTCGGCGTAGCGCTTCACGAATTTCGGGCGGAAATCTCCGAACAGGCCGAGCAGGTCCTCGGTGACGAGAATCTGCCCGTCGCAGGCGGGCGAGGCGCCGATGCCGATGGTCGGAACCGCGATCTCCTGCGTGATGCGGCGCGCCAGCGGTTCCGGTATCTTCTCCAGAACGACGGCGAAGGCGCCGGCTGCGGAGACGGCGGCGGCGTCGCGCCGGATGCGCTCGCCGTCGTTGCCGCTTCCCTGCAGGGCGTAACCGCCGAAGGCATTGACCGCCTGCGGCGTCAGGCCGACATGGGCCATCACCGGAATGCCGCGTCGCGTGAGGAAGGCGATGGTCTCGGCCATGATCTCCCCGCCCTCGAGCTTGACCGCGCCGCACCCGGTCTCCGCCATCAGCCGGGCGGCGCTGCGGTACGCCTGTGCCGGGCTTTCCTCATAGGAACCGAAAGGCATGTCGACGACCATGAGCGCAAATTGCAGGCCGCGCCGCACCGCCTTGCCGTGCATGACCATCATGTCCAGTGTCACGCCGAGCGTGGAGGGGAGCCCATGCAGCACCATGCCGACGCTGTCGCCGACCAGAACGACGTCGCAATGCGCATCGGCCAGCCTCGCCATCGGCGTCGTGTAGGCTGTCAGGCAGACCAGCGGCGTCCGGCCCTTGGCCGCCGTCACCCGTGGCGGCGTCATCGCCGTGCTGCGCCCTGTTGCACTCATGTCTCTTCCCCTGCGTCAACACCGGAACCTGGCATATTTTTATGCACATGCGAAAGGATTTTGTGCATGTGCGAAGAGCGCGGCGCATGCGTTCGCGACGGCGTTGACGTTCGTTGTGGTGATAGCCACTTGTTTGGACTGGACCCGGTTGCCGGCTTCCCCGACAATGTGCGTACCGACTCTCCAGATGCGATTTCCATGACCCGCGAGCGAACCTCCAGAGACCCGATCCTGCGAAGCGCGGCAGCCGCGCGAACTCCGAGCGGGGCAGGTGAAGCGCAAAACCGCGCGTTCATCCATCTGCGGGTGCATTCGGCCTATTCGCTGCTGGAGGGCGCCCTGCAACTCGGCAAGATCGTCGACCATGCGCTGAAGGACGAGGCGCCGGCCATCGCGGTCACCGACACCAACAATCTGTTCGGCGCGCTCGAATTCGCCCAGAAGGCGTCGAAGGAGGGCGTTCAGCCGATCCTGGGCTGCCAGCTCGATCTGGCGTTTTCGGGGGAGCCGTCAGACGGGCAGCGCGACCGCCGCCGCCAGGGTCCCGAACTGAAGCCGGTCGTGCTGATCGCGGCGACGGAGGAGGGGTACGCCAATCTGGTGCGGCAGGTCAGCAGCGTCTATCTCGATACGCCGCCCGGCGAGCCGGTTCATTTGACGAGCGGGATGATCGAAGGCCGTGCGAACGGGCTGATCTGCCTGACCGGCGGTCCGCGCGGTCCGATCGGAAGTGCGTTGAAGGAAGGACATGCCGACCTCGCCGAGTCGCGGCTTTCGACGCTGAAGCAATTGTTCGGCAACCGGCTCTATGTCGAGCTGGAGCGCATTGCGGGTTACGACCGCGGCGTCGAGAAGAGCACGATCGATCTCGCCTATCGCCATGAACTGCCGCTCGTCGCCACCAACGAGGCTTTCTTCCAGGTGCGCGAGGACTACGAGGCGCATGACGCGCTGATCGCGATTGCCGAAGGGTCGGTCATCGCCGTCGACAACCGCCGCCGTCTTTCGCCGGACAACTATCTCAAGAGCCAGGCCGAGATGGCGGCGCTGTTCGAGGATCTGCCGGAAGCGCTGGACAATACCGTCGAGATCGCGCGGCGCTGCTCCTATTACCCGAAGAACCGCAAGCCGATCCTGCCGCGCTTCACCGGCGCCACGGACGATGCCAAGGCGGCGGAGCGGGCCGAGGCCGACGAATTGCGCCGCCAGGCGCAAGAGGGCCTGCATGCGCGGCTGGCCGCGCACGGCCCGGTCGCGGGCCAGACCGTCGAGGACTACGAGAAGCGCCTGGAATACGAACTCGGCGTCATCGAGAAGATGAAGTTTCCCGGCTACTTCCTGATCGTGTCGGACTTCATCAAATGGGCGAAGGCGCACGACATACCGGTCGGGCCGGGGCGCGGCTCGGGCGCGGGCAGCCTCGTCGCCTATGCGCTGACCATCACCGACATCGATCCGCTGCGCTTCTCGCTGCTGTTCGAGCGCTTCCTCAATCCCGACCGCGTGTCGATGCCGGACTTCGACATCGATTTCTGCCAGGACCGGCGCGAGGAGGTGATCCGCTACGTGCAGGGCAAGTACGGCCGCGACCAGGTCGGCCAGATCATCACCTTCGGAACCTTGCAGGCCCGCGCCGTGCTGCGCGACGTCGGCCGCGTGCTGCAGATGCCTTATGGCCAGGTCGACCGGCTGACCAAGATGGTGCCGCAGAACCCGGCCAATCCGGTCAAGCTCGCCGACGCGATCGCCAACGAGCCGCGTTTCGCCGAGGAGGCGGAGAAGGAGCCGATCGTCCAGACCCTGCTCGACATGGCGCAGAAGCTGGAAGGGCTCTATCGGCACGCTTCCACCCACGCCGCCGGCATCGTCATAGGCGACCGGCCGCTGTCGGAACTGGTGCCGATGTACCGCGATCCGCGCTCGGACATGCCGGTCACCCAGTTCAACATGAAATATGTCGAGCAGGCCGGACTGGTGAAGTTCGACTTCCTCGGCCTGAAGACGCTGACCGTGCTGGAAACGGCGGTGAAGCTGATCCGCCGCCGCGGCGTCGACATCGATCTGGCGACGATCCCGCTGGACGACGAAAAGACCTACCAGATGCTGTCGCGCGGGGAAGTGGTCGGCGTGTTCCAGGTGGAATCGGCCGGTATGCGCAAGGCGCTGATCGGCATGAAGCCGGACCGCATCGAGGATATCATCGCTCTGGTGGCGCTCTACCGGCCCGGCCCGATGGAGAACATCCCGACCTACAACGCCCGCAAGCACGGCGAGGAGGAGACGGCCTCCATCCATCCCAAGATCGACCATCTGGTGAAGGAGACGCAAGGCGTCATCGTCTACCAGGAACAGGTGATGCAGATCGCGCAGGAACTGGCCGGCTATTCGCTCGGCGAAGCCGACCTGCTGCGCCGCGCCATGGGCAAGAAGATCCGCGCCGAGATGGACAAGCAGCGCGAGCGCTTCGTCACCGGCGCGGTCGAGCGCGGCGTGTCGAAGCAACAGTCCGATTTCATCTTCGACCTTTTGGCCAAGTTCGCCGACTATGGCTTCAACAAGTCGCACGCCGCGGCCTATGCGGTCGTGTCCTACCAGACGGCGTATCTCAAGGCGCACTACCCGGTGGAATTCCTGGCCGCGTCGATGACGCTGGACATGGCCAACACCGAAAAACTGTCGGACTTCCGCCAGGATGCGCTGCGGCTCGGCATAGAGGTGGTCGCGCCGTCGGTGCAAAGCTCGTTCAGGCCGTTCGAGGTGGGCGAGAACAAGATCTTCTATTCGCTGGCGGCGCTGAAGGGCGTCGGCGACGCCGCCGTCGAGCATATCGTGGAAAAGCGCAAGGACGGCCCGTTCAAGAGCCTCGCCGATTTCTGCGAGCGCGTCGACCCGAAGATCGTGGGAAAGCGCGTTTTCGAAAGCCTGATCATGGCGGGCGCGCTGGACTGTTTCGGACACGACCGCGCGGCGATGATGGCTGGCGTGGAGCGCATGATGGGCCTTGCCGCGCTTGCCCAGCAGAACGCGGTGTCGGGCCAGCACGACATCTTCGGCGCATCGCTCGGCAGCCAGAGCGAGGCGCTCAACCTTCCGGCGGCCGAGCCCTGGCTGCCCGCCGACCGGCTGCACAGGGAGTTCCAGGTCGTCGGCTTCTATCTGTCGGCGCATCCGCTCGACGAGTACCGCGCGGCGCTGGAGAAGCTACGGGTGCAGACCTGGGCCGAGTTCTCCGCCGCCGTCAAGCGCGGCGCCACCGCAGGCCGGCTGGCCGGCACCGTCACCTCCAAGCAGGAGCGCAAGACGCGCACCGGCAACAAGATGGGCGTCGTCAATTTCTCCGACACCACCGGCCAGTATGAGGCGGTGATGTTCTCGGAGACGCTGGCGCAGTACCGCGACATGCTGGAGGCCGGCAAATCCGTGGTCATCATCGTGAAGGCGGAGGATCGGCCGGAAGGCGTCAACCTGCGCATCGAAGGCGTGCAGTCGCTGGAGGACGAGGCGAGCCGCATCCAGAAATCGCTGCGCATCTTCGTGCGCGACACCGGTCCGATCGAGTCGGTCTCCGCCCGCCTCGGCCAGAAGGGCGAGGGCGAGGTCAGCATCGTCGTCATCAAGGAAGCCGGGCAGGGCGAGGTGGAGGTGGCCCTGCCGCATCGCTACCGGATCGACCCGCGCATCGCTTCCGCGATCAACGCCGTGCCGGGGGTCATCGAGGTGGAACTGGTCTGAAACCGGCGCATCGCGTCCACGTCTCGCGGCTGGGCGTGGCAGGGCAGGGGCTTGCGCACAATCCTTTCGTTCCCATTCCAAAGACGTGAAAGGTTCCCATGCGAATCATCATCTACGGCGTCGGCGCGGTCGGCGGCACCATCGCCGTCCAGTTGAGTTCGGCGGGATATGAGGTTCTCGGCATAGCGCGCGGACGCCAGCTCGAAGCCGTCCGGCAAGGCGGACTCACGCTCCATACGCCGCAAGGATCGCGGAGCGCGGGGTTTCCCGTCCACGAGCATCCGGCGGAGATCGGTTTCCGGTCCGGCGACGTCGTCTTCCTGACCATGAAGGGGCAGGACACGCCCGATGCGCTGATGCAGTTGAAATCAGCGGGCGCGTCGGGCCTGCCGGTGTTCTGCTTCCAGAACGGCGTCGCGAACGAACCCCTGGCGCTCCGCTTCTTCGATGACGTCTACGGCGCCACGGTGATGCTGCCGGCGGAGATGAACGCGCCGGGCGAAATCTCCGCCTATTTCAGCCCGAAGCCGGGCGGCTTCGACATCGGGCGCTTTCCGTCGGGGATAGACGGTATGGCGAGGGACGTCGGGCACGCTCTCGAGACGGCCGGATTCATCGTGACGCTTCGCGAAGACGTGATGGCAAGCAAGTATCGCAAACTATTGATGAACCTGCGCAATATCGTGGAGGCCGCAATCGGCGACGAGACGGTCCGGGACGAATGGTCGAAGCGGGCGCGGATCGAGGCCGAGGGCGTATTGAGGGCCGTCGGCATCGCCTGGGACCAGACGGACTCGGCCGCACGCGATATCCTCAAGGTCACCGACATCGAGGGGCGCAAATCGTCGGGCTCGTCCACGTTCCAGAGCGTGGCGCGCGGAACGGGGTCGGTCGAGACCGACTACCTGAACGGCGAGATCGTCCTGCTCGGGCGCCTGCACGGCATCGCCACGCCCGTCAACTCGGCGTTCTGCCGGCTGTCCACCGAACTGGCAAGCGGCCGCAGGAAGCCGCGATCGGCCGGCGACGACACGATCCATCGCCTGCTTGCGCAGGAGCGGGCGCCCTGAACGGCGTGTCCCGTGCGGAACATGACTGTCTAGGCGGCCACCTGGTCAGGCGTTATCGCCGCGCAGCGCCGCTATCACCGCCTGCGTGACTTCGTCTGTATTGGCCTGGCCGCCGAGATCCGGGCTCAGATGCTCGCCGCGGCTGGTGACGACCTCGATGGCGTTCATCAGCCGGGCCGAGGCCACCGCCGCGCCGAGATGGTCGAGCATGAGGCAGGCCGTCCAGAAGCAGCCGAGCGGATTGGCTATGCCCTTGCCCATGATGTCGAAAGCCGAACCGTGGATAGGCTCGAACATCGACGGGCGGTTGCGGGTCGGGTCGATATTGGCGGTCGAGCCGATCCCGAGCGATCCGCCGAGCGCGGCCGCCAGATCCGACAGGATGTCGGCGTGGAGGTTGGTGGCGAGCACCGTGTCGATGCTGCCGGGCTTGTTGACCATGCGCTGGGTCATGGCGTCTACCAGCATCCAGTCGACGGTGAGGCTAGGATAATCGCGGATAACCGACCGCACGACTTCGTCCCACAGCACCATGCCATGGCGCTGGGCGTTCGACTTGGTGACGACGGTGAGCAGCTTGCGCGGGCGCGACGCGGCCAGGTCGCAGGCGAAGCGGGCGATGCGCTCGATGCCGGCGCGGGTGAAGACGGCGACATCCATGCCGACCTCGATGGGCAGGCCGCGATGGGCACGTCCGCCGACGCCGGCATATTCGCCCTCGCTGTTCTCACGCACGATTACCCAGTCGATCTGCCTGCCCAGTTCGGGGCGCAGAGGACCCGTCAGCCCCGGCAGAAGCTTGGTCGGGCGGACATTGGCGAACTGGTCGAACCCTTGGCAGATGGCCAGGCGCAGGCCCCACAGCGTGATGTCGTCGGGCAGATCGGGATCGCCGACAGAGCCGAAATAGATGGCGTCGAAGTCCTTGATCTGGTCCAGCCCGTCCTCGGCCATCATGCGGCCGGTGCGGCGGTAATAGTCGGACCCCCAGTCGAAGCGCTGGAAGGCGAAATCGAGATCGGGTTGCGTCGACGTCAGTGCCTCCAGCACCTTCACCCCGGCTTCGACCACCTCGGTGCCGATACCGTCGCCGCCGATGACTGCGATGTTATGCTTGGACATGACTGTCTTTCTTTTCGATCGCGGCCAGGATAGCGCGGGTCATCCCCTCGGTGTCGGCGGTGCCGCGAATGTCGCCGGTGCGTGTCTCCGGTTGCGCCAGCGCCGAGACCGTGGCCGCCTGCATCAGGCGCGCCGCCGCCACGGCCTTGTCGATGCCGCGGTTGTGGCCGAGCCATTCCAGCATCATACGCGTCGATTCGATCATGGCGTAGGGGTTGACGATGCCCTTGCCGGCAATGTCGGGGGCCGAGCCGTGCGCGGCCTGCGCCATCGCGATATTGCCTTCGCCGATGCACAGGCCGGGCGCCATGCCCAGCCCGCCGACGAGTCCCGCCGCTTCGTCGCTCAGGATGTCGCCGAACATGTTGGTGGTGACGACCACGTCGAACGTCTGCGGGTCGCGCAGCAGGCGCATGGCGAAAGTGTCGACGATGACCTCGTCGACGACGACGTCGGGAAACTCTTCGGCGGCGCGATAACATTCCTCGACGAACATGCCGCAGCCGAGCTTGAACACGGTGTTCTTGTGAACGAGGGTGAGCTTCCTGCGCCGGGTGCGGGCCAGTTCGAGCGCCGCCCTGGCGACGCGATAGCTGCCGGGGCGCGTGATGACGCGCACCGAGATGGTGGTGTCCTCGGTCGGACGGAACTCGCCGGAGCCCGCGACCACGTTGCGATCCGGCTGGAAGCCTTCGTTGTTTTCGCGCACGATCACCAGATCGACATCGTCGAACAGGGCGCCGAGCCCGGGGAACGAACGTGTCGGCCTGATATTGGCGAAGAGCCCGAAATGCTTGCGCAGGATCGGGTGCGGGTTGATGGCGCCGTTCACCTTGGGATAGGCGCGATGGCCGATAGGCCCAAGAATGAAGCCGTCCATTGTCGTCAGTTGCTCGAGCGTGCCCTCCGGCATGGTGGTGCCGTGGCTGTCCAGCGCGGAACGACCGATCGGCATGGGGCGCCAGTCGATCTCGAGGCCGGTGCGGGCGGCCGCCGCCTTGGCGACGCGTACCGACGCCGGAACGATCTCGGGACCGATGTCGTCGCCATCGAGGATGCCGATCGTCAGTTGAGCCATTGCTTTGTTCCTGCTGGTCTGGAGGATGCGTCTCAGCCGGCGCGGGCGACCAGCGCCATCAGACGCTCGATGGATGGCTGCTTTTCGAGATCGCGCACCAGAGCGACGACCTCGTCGGCGGCCGCGCGGGGCAGGCGGCCGTGGTCCGCGTTCTCCCGGAATTTTTCCGCGACCTCCTCGTAGGTCATCGGATTGGCCGGGCTGCCCTTGCCGAAATCGGCCTCTCCGTGGATGACGCGGCCGTCATTGAGCGTGACGTCGATGATGGTGGTCATCTTGTGGTAGCCGGCCTTTTCGGCCTTTTCGTCGACGACGAAGTCGATCCTGTCGATCATCGCCTTGACGTCCTCGCGCTGCGTCGTCTCGTCGGTGAATTCGCCCAGGCCTGCCTTGCGATCGAGCAACAGGATCGCCATGCAGAATTCCATCGAGAACTTGGCCTGCAGTTCGTCCTGCGGGCGATGATGGATGAGCGCGTTGGGCATGTTGGAATTGGTGCCGATCCGCACATGCTTGACGTCGGCGGCCTTGATGTCGTTCTCGCGGATCAAGCGCATCATCTCGGTCATGCCGGGATGCGTAAGCGATCCCGACGGGTGCGGCTTGATGGAGACGCCGGGATCGGCGAAGGTCCAGGGCGATCCCAGCCTGTCCATGATGGCGCCGGCGTCGTAGCCGCCGCCGGCGGCGCTGAAGAAGCCGCGCGGCGCTTCCAGTATCTTGTCGGTCGCGGTCCAGCCCATGCCGGCGAACTGCGCCGCCGCGACGCCGCTTTCCGAGGCCCGGCCCGCGTGGAACGGCTTGGTCATTGTGCCGAAATTCTCGCGCAGGCCTGCCGACTGGCTGCCGGCGATGGAAAGCGCGCGCGCGGTGGTCTCGACGTCGAAGCCGAGCAGGGAGGAGGCGGCCGAGGCGGCGGCGAAGGTCCCGCATGTCGCCGTGGCGTGGAAGCCGGTCTGGTAGTGGCGCGGGGCGATGGCTTCGGCGATCTTGCACTCGACCTCGACGCCGAGGTGATAGGCCAGCATCACGTCGGCGCCGGAGGCACCGAGCGCTTCGCCCATGGCGAGCGCAGCGGGCAGGGCAGGGGCGGTCGGATGGGTGAGCAGGCCGTAAACGCGATCCGTGGCCACGGCGAGCTGCGTGTCGTCATAGTCGTCGGCGTGGATGCCGACGCCGTTGGCGAAGGCCGCGAAGCGCGGGGCCACCTTGCGGCCGGCACCGATGACGGTCGCCGCGCCCGTCGCCAGACCAAGCTCGTCGAGATGTCGGCGAACCAGCGCACCGCTTTGCGCGACCGCGCCGGACAGCGCCAGCCCGATGCCGTCGAGGATGGACTTCTTGCCGAGCGCAACGACGTCGTCGGGCAAATCCTTTACGGTGGTGGTGACGACGAAATCCGCCACATAGTTGGTCAGGCCGGTCGTTTTGGCGACGTCGTGCATCGTCGTTCCTCTCCATCTCAAAAGCCGCATTCCGACACGGACAGGTTGCAGCGTCCGCTGGAAGGATCGGCGATGTGGGAGGACTAGAACGGCAATTCTGGTAAACTGTCAACAATTTTTTGTCGACAAATTGTGCCCATGAGCCCCTTTCCGGGCATCACGAATGTCCATTCGTCGGGAGCCTCAATGTCCGTTCGCTGGCGGTGGGGAAAAACTGTCAGGGAACCCTCGGGTTGCCTGTCACGTCCCCTGGCGGAGAATCGCCATCGCCCGTTGCGTACGCATCGCGCCGTTCACGATGTGCGCGCGGCCGGCGGCGAAAGCCTTCTGCTGGTCATGGGCCGCCACCGCCTCAAGGATGGCGCGATGCTCGCGGTTCGAGACGTCGAGGACATCGCCGCTCGCCAGCGCGCGATAGCGCTGTATGTGAAGCTCGCGGGCGAGGCCCAGATAAATCTGGCCGAGGCGGGTATTGCCGCACATCCTTGCCAGCTCGGCGTGAAATTCCAGGTTGACCGGATAATACGCGCTGACCTCGCCGGCCTCGGCCAGCTTGTCCATCCGGTCCACCAGGGCACGCAGCCTGGCGACGTCCTTGTCGGTCGCGTGTTCGGCGACGCCCATCATCATGCAGGCGAAAACGTAAGCGCGCGCCTCGGTGACGTCGCGCGCTTCCTCTTCACTGAGCTCGCGCACGAAGAAGCCGCGATTGGGAATCACCTGGATCAGTCCCAGGGCGGCCAGGGCGCTGCAGGCTTCCCTGATCGGACCGCGGCTGACGCCGAGCTTCTGTGCGAGGGCGTTCTCGTTGATGCGTTCGTTCGGCGTGAATTCCCTTTCCACGATCATCCGCTCGATCTCGTGCTGCACCACATTGGCCAGCGAGCGGGTGCGCAGGAAATCGATAGGCGAGACGCCCGAGACGTTTTCGTTCTCGTTAGCCATGGGCGCACAACCGGACGCGGTCAACGTAACCCCACCCGGCGCGTTCGCCGGTCCCCGAACAATTCCCGTGGAGGATATCGATCACTTCCGCCTCCTTGTCCCAAAGCGGCCTTGCCGGCTGCAACCTTCCGTTCATGACCGGGAGGAGACGGCCTGTTGTCAAGCGCTGTGGCGACAATTGCTGTGGAATTGCCGCTCACCCCGTGCTGCGCTGGCCGACGCTTCCCAAAGTCGAGACCCTGGAGGCGATGAAGACCACGGTGAACGATGCGATCAGCAGCAGGATGCCCAGCACCGCGATGGCTCCGTAATCTCCGCTTTCGTTGAGGTCGTAGATGATGACCGAGACCAGCTTGGTCGGCGCGGTCGTCAGCAGCACCGTTGCCGACAGTTCGCGGATCGTGCCGATAAAGACAAAGCACCATGCCGCGACCAGGCTGGTGCGCAGGAGCGGCGCGGTGATCCGCCACAAGGTCTTGAGACGGGTGGCGCCGAGGATGCGGCTGGCTTCCTCCAGTTCGGGGTGCACGCCGAGAAAGGCCGACGACAATTGCTGGTAGCCGGCCGGAAGCTCGATCGTCATGAAGGCGATCAGCAGGATCCACAAGGTTCCGTAAAGCCCGAATGTCGGATTGGCATAGGCGAGGAAGAGCCCGACGCCGAGCACGACGCCTGGAATGGCGATCGGCGCCGTCGCCAGCATGCCGAGGAAGGACGCGCCGCGAACCGCACGACGCTGCACCAGGTAGGACACGACGAGGGCGATGATGGTGACGATGGTCGCCGTGGACAGACCGAGGATCAAGGTGTTCCAGATGGCGAGCCGGGTGCTTGAGAATTCGAAGAGCACGAAGTGGAAGTTGTGGAGCGTCAGCGACTTCCAGCTCAAGGGCTCGGAGATATTGTGCGTCAGCGCCACCTTGAGCAAGGCGAGATAGGGGAACAGGATCGTCACGCACAGGATGAACAGCACATAGGCGCCGGCGAGCCACTTCCACCGGCCGAGCTTCGCACGCCGCGGCGAGCCGCTCTTGCCGCCGAGCACGGTGTAGCCGCGGCGGCCGAGCAGCCATTTCTGCCCCCAGAGCAGCAGCATGGTGACCGCAAGCAGCGGCACGGCGCTGGCCGCGGCAAGGTCGAGACGGGGTGGGAACTGGAAGTAGCTCCAGATCTTGGTCGTCAGCACATGGAAGCCGGCAGGCAGCGCCAGGATCGCCGGCGAGCCGAACATGGTGAAGGCCTGCACGATCGCCACCAGCGACCCGGCCAGCATCGCCGGAAGCACCATCGGCAAGGTCACGCGCCACAGCGTCGTGCCGGGCTTGCCGCCGAGGATCGCCGAGGCTTCCTCGATGTCGGAAGGCACCTTGTCGAAGGCGTTGGCGACCAGGGTGAACACGAACGGGAAGGAATAGCAGGTCATGGTGAAGACCAGCCCGCTGAAGGTGTAGATGTTGAACAGCGCCTCGGACTGGTCGAGGCCGAACACCCAGCGGTAGATGTTGTTGAGGATGCCGCTGTTGGGGGCGGCCAGCATCACCCAGGCGATGGCCCCCAGGAACGGCGGCGTCACGAAGGAGGCGGTGACCAGGCTGCGGATGAAGCGCTGGCCCGGCATGTCGGTACGTGCGACCAGCCAGGCAAGCGGCGTCGCCACGACGCAGGAGAAGAAGCCGACGCACGCTGCCATGGCACAGGAAATGAAGAAAGCCCGGCGGATCGTCGCATCGGTGAACAGACGTGCCAGATTGGCCAATGTCGGAGAGCCGGCCTTGGTCGTCAGCGCATAATAGCCGAGCCAGAACATCGGCAGCAGGACGAGCACGCACAGCAGCACGGCGAGCGCCGCGAACAGGGGCGTGGACAGGTCGAACCGCGCGCGGCGCCGGCTGACTGCGGTATCGGACACGATGGCTGTGGTCACCTTCCTCACCTTTGATCTGAAATGACCGGAACTGGAGGCTGAGCCACCAGCGGTCCGGTCATGAGCCGGTTCACGGCTATCGAAATTCTCGACGTCGTCCGGTGCCGGCGCGTAGCAGGCACGGCGCGATTGCCGCCTCCCGCCATGCGCCGGCTCCAAAGGGCATCAGGTGCCGAAATATTCCTCGTACTTCTGCTTGATCTCCTCCATCGAATCGCGAACCGCGGCGGGATCGGATTCGAGAAGCTTGATCTGCGATAGTGGCGTGCGGCCCGACTTTTCCTTGACGTCCGGGCGTACCGAACGCAGGCCGCCGAAATCATCGTTCAACTGCTGCGCTTCCTGCGAGAACATGAAGGAATAAAACAGCTTGGCCGCGTTCGAGTGCGGCGCATAGGCCAGGATCGCCGCGTTGCCGTAGGCGATCGACGTGCCTTCGGCAGGATAGATGGGGGTGATCGCCACGCCCTTGTCCTGCAGCATGAACACGTTGTACTCGTTGCCGTCGGCCTGGATCAGCCGCTCGCCCTGCGACAGGACCTTCGGCGGCTCGGTCGACGACTGCACCTGCATCACGCCCTGCTGGCCGAGCTGCTTGAAGAAATCCCATCCGAGAAGCTGGCTCAGAGCGTAGGTCGCGGTCATGACGTTGCCGCTGTAGCCGGGATGGGACTTGACCAGCTTGTCCTTGTATTTGGGATCAAGCAGGTCTTTCCAGGTCTTGGGCGCGTCTTCCGCCTTCACCTTGTCCGACCGATAGGCCATCACCGTGAGCGTGGCGCGGAAGGCCGCATACATGCCGTCAGGATCGCGGTCGGATTCAGGCCACAGCTTGGCGACGTCCTCAGGCACGGCCGGGGTGAGCCAGTTCTGGTCCTTGAACGTCAGGAAGTGCGAGGCGTCGGAGGTCTCGATCACGTCGGCGTTGTGGATGCCGCTCGAATATTCCTGGCCGATGCGCTGGAAGACGCGCTCCGAACCGGAGCGCTCGACCTGGACCTTGATGCCCGGATAGTGCTTCTCGAAGGCCGACGCCATCTTTTCGGCGACCTGCACGTCGGTGGACGTATAGTAGGTGACGGCGCCCTCCTTGGTTGCCGCGGCAACCAGATCGTCAGTTACCATGTAAGGTTCCGGTGGCGCCGCCCATGTCACCTGGCTCCACGCCATTGCGGCGAAGAGCGCGCCTGCTGCGACTTTCATATTCGACATTTTTCTCTCTCCCTTAATGTGCGAGTGCCCGGCAGCGATCAGGTGGGCAATGAAGCCAAACTTGCTGGTTTTCCGGGATCGCAACGTCGACGGACGCGATCGCCCGCACGGTTTCGCCACCTGATAGACTGACGAGATAGTCGCGGTGAGAGCCGAGATAGACCTGGCGCAGGACCTTTCCGGTCGCCCAGTTGCTCAGGTCGCCATTCGGCTTTTCGCTTACGAGATGCAGGTCGTGATGGCGGACTGATACCGCCGTCTGGCCGCTGGCGGGGAAATCGCCGCTGCCGCATTTCAGTATCAGGCCGTTGCCGCAGTCCACCGCATTGTCGCCAACGCGCTTGCCCTTGAAGATGTTGGTGCCACCGATGAACTGCGCGACGAATTCGGAGCGCGGCCGCTCGTAGATGTCCTCGGGCGAGCCCGCCTGTTCGACGTTGCCCTGATTCATGACGACGATGGTGTCGGCCGCTGTCATGGCCTCCGTCTGGTCATGCGTCACGTAGATGGTGGTGTAACGGAACTCGTCGTGCAGCCGGCGGATCTCGAAGCGCATCTCCTCGCGGAGGTTGGCGTCCAGATTGGACAGCGGCTCGTCGAGAAGAAGCGTCTCCGGTTCGATCACCAGCGCGCGGGCCAGCGAGACCCGCTGCTGCTGCCCGCCCGACAGTTCCGCGGGATAGCGTTCGGCCAGGTGGTCGAGCTTGGTGGCCTGGAGGATGCGCCTGGTCTTGGTCTCGATATCGCTCTTGGCCATGCGGCGCAGCCGAAGGCCATAGGCGACGTTTTCGAACACCGTCATATGGGGCCAGAGCGCATAGCTCTGGAAGATCATGGACATGTTGCGCGCCTCGGGCGGCTCGCTGCCGGAAGGCGAAGAAACCACCCGGCCGCCGACGCGGATCCGGCCGTCCGACGGCTGGACGAAGCCGGCGACAAGGCGCAGGGTGGTGGTCTTGCCGCAGCCGGACGGGCCGAGCAGGCACACCAGCGTGCCTTTCTCGATCGCCAGGTCGACCTTATTGACGACCGTCAGAGTGCCGTAACGCTTCGTCAGGCCGTCGAGTTCTACAAAGGCCATGCTTCCTCCCGGCAATTGCTGTGCAGTCCTGCGCCTGCGTCTCCTTGAGGAAGCTTGGCGGAATTTTGTCGATTGTCAACAATTAACTGACGACTATCTTTTCAGGCTGACGCATATCCGGCAGCCGCCGATCAAATCCACGTGTCCGCGCCTTAGCCGAAAGCCCGGAACAGGCCGCAAAAGACGAGGGCGCCGATGGCCATGAGCGTGACGGGGCCAAGGCGCACCTTTTGCGCCGCCAGCGCCACAAGGGCGGCCACGACCCAGGCGATCCAGCCACCCCTGGCGTTTTCCAGCAAGGCGAACACGCTGGAAAGCACCAGTCCGGCGGCGAGCGGGGCCAATCCGTATTTGAGCGCCTTCTGCCACGCGGCATCGGGATAGCGGTTCCAAAGATAGGCGACCGCGACGACCAGAACCGACGAAGGGGTGAAGATCGCGATGGTCGAAACGATGGCGCCTGCCAGGCCCGCCAGATGCCAGCCGATCAAAGTCACGATCAGCGTTCCCGGGCCGGGTGCGACCCGCGATATGGCGAACATGTCGAAAAAACCCTGAGTGGTCAGCCACTGTTGGTCGTCGACGACGGCATGCTGCAATGCGCCCAGGACGGAAGAGCCTCCGCCGATCGCCATCAGGGACAGCGGCGTGAAGACGAAGAGCATGCTTAAAAGCAGATTGTCGTGCTTCATCGGCGTGCCTTCAGAAAACCGATGCCGATGCCGATCGGGGCAAGCACGGCGACGACCACCAGGGTCGACAGGTGGAAGACTGTGCAGCCGGTGAAGGCCGCAACGGTCAGGACGATCGCGGCGATGTCGGTGCAGGCGTAACGCGTGGCAAGATAGCCGACCCACAGGTTCATCCCGGTTGCCGCGACAGCCAGGCCGGCCAGCAGGGCGCCGACAACCGGGTTGCCGCTCCACCGCAGGATCACGTCGCCGATCAGGATGATGACGATTGCCGGCGGCAGGAGAACCGCTGACAGTGCCGCCAACGCGCCGGAAATGCCCCGGCAACGATAGCCCAGCCAGAGCGCCAGATTGGCCACGTTGACGCCCGGCAGGGACTGGCTGAGCGCCAGCCCGGACAGGAAATCCTCGTCGGTGAACCAGCGGCGGTGGGTGACGAACTCGCGGTGCATCATGCCATTGACGCCGCCGCCGATGCTGGTGATCCCGAGCTTGGTGAAGACCAGGAAGAGTTCGACCAGAGCAGGCGGCGTCGAGACGGGCTGCGGTTCTGGACGGGCGGCCGCCACGTGCCGTTCGGCACGGCGATCGTCGTCAAAAACGTCGCTGTTTTCTTTTTGGTCGGTCAAGGCGATCCTGTCGGGCTCAAACAGTGTGATCGGTTCGGCAGGCAATGCCAGGGGCGCCGGCATCGTCTGCCTGGAACAGCGTGGAACGCTTTTTTGCCTACTGTATTCTGTTGACAGTTTTCAGTAAATAGTGGATCAGACTTCTATGCGATCCGAACTCGAATTCCTTCAAAAACATTCGCTGACGAGCGTGCTGCAGCAGGAGCTGGAGGCGCTCGTCCTGTCGGGTGAGTTCGCACCGGGCGAACGACTGAACGAGAACGCGCTGGCCGTGCGTTTTTCGGTCAGCCGTGGGCCGGTGCGGGAGGTTTGCCGGGCGCTTGCCGAAAAGGGACTGCTGGAACTCATTCCCAATCGCGGCGTCTTCATGCGGCGCATCGACGAGGCCCAGGCCGCTGAGCTCTACGACGTCCGCGCCGGCCTGTTCGCGACCGCGGCCCGGTTGCTGGCGGCGAGGGTGACCGCACAGGAACTCGCCTATCTGGAAGACCTTCTGGAGGGAATGGAGGCGGCGCTCACGCAGCGGTCGCTGGACGACTATTATCCGCTGAACCTCGAGTTCCACGACTGCATCCTTCGGTTCGCCGGCAACGACCGGCTGCACAGGGCCTATGCGGAACTGATCAAGGAACTTCATATGTTCAGGGAGCGCGCGCTTGTGCAGGGTGGCGGACTCACGGTGTCGAACTCCGAGCATCGCGGCATCGTGGCGGCACTGAAGGCGGGCGACGCGCCGCGAGCCATGGAAATGGCCTTCGCTCACGTGCAGAGCGGCAAGAGCCGCATGGTGCTGCATCACGACAAGCCTGCGCAAGGCGACGGTGGCGCGGAAAGCAGAACCGCACCCGTCAAAGAGCCATGATGAGCGGGACCGGCTGCTCCCTTCCGTCAAGATCGGCGTCTTCGCCGGTCGCCGTAATCGAACTCGGGAGAGCGGTTTGGAACTGACAAGGGAACTCGAAGGCCGTGTCGCTTTAGTGACCGGAGCAGCCCGCAACATCGGCCGCCTGATGGCGCTGGACCTGGCCAATGCGGGCGCTGCCGTGGTGGTGCATGCGCGACGCTCGAAGGCGGAGGCAGACGCGGTGGCGGACGAGATCACCGCCGGTGGCGGCAAGGCCAAGGCGATCCTGGCGGACGTGACCGATCCGCAAAGCGTCAAGGCGCTGGTGCAGGCCTCGGTCGAGCAGTTCGGCCGCCTCGACATTCTGGTGAACAGCGCGGCGGTGCGGCGCGAGACGGCGTTCGAGACGATGGGGCTCGCCGAATGGCGCGAGGTGGTGTCGACGATTCTCGACGGCGCTTTCCTGACTACGCAGGCCGCCCTTACCCATCTGAAGGGGTCCGACCAGGCGGCGATCGTCAATATCGGCGGGTTGTCGGCGCATACGGGCGCGGCGGGAAGGGCGCATGTCGTGGCCGCCAAGGCCGGGCTTTCGGGGCTGACGCGAGCGCTGGCGCACGAACTCGCCGGCGACGGCATCACGGTGAACTGCGTGTCGCCCGGCATGATCGACACCGTGCGGGACGGCCCCGAACCGTCGCACCATGCCGGCAGGCTGCCGCCGGTCGGGCGAATGGGAACGCCGCAGGAAGTCGCTTCGCTTGTGCGCTATCTGTGCGGGCCTGCCGCGCGCTACATCACCGGCCAGACGATCCACGTCAACGGCGGCACCTTCATGGCCTGACAGGCCGCTGGGTTGTGCCGCCAAGGGACTATACGCGGCAACTGTGCGAGGCGGCCGGTCGACCTCGGATTCCGGTTTCGTTTCGATAGTGCTGCCGGTGTGCGGCGCCCGGTCGCCTTCTACAGCGCCCCGGCGACGGCCTTGCCGCAAGCCGCCGTATCGGCAGGGCCGCCGAGATCGCGCGTGCGTGCGGCGGGCTCGGCCAGGACCGTCTCGATGGCCGTGACGATCGCCGCCGCCGCCTCTGCCTGCCCGAGATGATCCAGCATCATCGCCGCCGACCAGATCTGGCCGATGGGGTTGGCGATGCCCTGGCCGGCGATGTCAGGCGCGGAGCCGTGCACCGGCTCGAACAGCGAGGGGAAATTGCGCTCGGGGTTGATGTTGGCGCTCGGCGCGATGCCGATGGTGCCGGTGCAGGCGGGGCCGAGGTCGGAAAGAATGTCGCCGAACAGGTTCGACGCCACCACCACGTCGAACCAGTCGGGATGCAGCACGAACTGCGCGGTCAGGATGTCGATATGGTATTTGTCCCAACGGACATCGGGATAGGATTTGGCCATCGCCTCCACCCGCTCGTCCCAATAAGGCATGCTGATCGAGATGCCGTTGGACTTGGTCGCCGAGGTCAGGTGCTTGCACTCTCTTTTCGCAGCGAGTTCGAAGGCGAATTTCAGAACCCTGTCGACGCCGATGCGCGTCATCACCGTTTCCTGCATGACGACCTCCCGCTCGGTGCCGGCGAAGATCTTGCCGCCGATGGAGGAGTATTCGCCCTCGGTGTTCTCGCGGACGACCCAGAAGTCGATGTCGCCGGGGCCGCGCCCGGCGAGCGGGCTCGGCACGCCCGGCATCAGCCGCACCGGGCGCAGGTTGACGTACTGGTCGAATTCGCGCCGGAACTGCAGCAGCGAGCCCCACAGCGAGACATGATCCGGCACGCCGGCCGGCCAACCCACCGCGCCGAAGAAGATGGCGTCATGCGAGCCGATCTTCTCCTTCCAGTCGTCGGGCATCATCTGGCCGTGCCTGGCGTGATAGTCGTAGGAAGCGAAGTCGAACCAGTCGAAGGAGAGGCCGATGCCGAAGCGCGCGGCGGCTTTTTCGAGCACGCGCACGCCCTCGGGTACGACCTCCTTGCCGATGCCGTCACCCGGGATGACGGCGATGCGGAAGCTGTTGGACTGGGTCATGCGGTGTCTCCCTGCTTCAGGCCTGCGTGCCGGCATTCCTGCGGCCGGCAAGCTGCGCGGCCAGCCGGATCGCGTTTTCCAGCGCGCCTGTCGAGGCGGCGCCCTTGCCGACGATGTCGAAGGCCGTGCCGTGCGCCGGCGTCGTGAAAACGGTGTCGAGACCGGCCGTCACCGTCACGCCGCGGTTGAAGCCCCGCAGCTTGGTCGCGATCTGTCCCTGGTCGTGATACATAGCCACCACACTGTCATAGTCGCCGGCGAAGGCCTTCAGGTAGATGGTGTCGGCGGGGAAGGGCCCCTTGCAATCGATGCCGGTGGCCGCTGCGGCCTGCACCGCCGGGCCGATCAGGTCGATTTCCTCACGGCCGAACAGGCCGTTCTCGCCGGCATGCGGGTTGAGCGCGGCGACCGCGATACGCGGCTTTTCGATGCCGGCGCGGCGCATGGTGCGATCGACGAGGTTGATCGCCTCGATGATGCTGTCGTGGGTGATCTGGTCGAGCGCCGTGCGCAGCGAGACATGCGACGTCACGCGCGACATCCATTGGCCGTCGAGTACGTTCATCTCGGAAAAATAGCCTTTATGGTCGAGCAGATGCGCGAACATCTTGTGCTCGTCCGGAAACTTCCAGCCGCCGGCATGCAGCGCCGCCTTGTTGAGCGGCGCGAAGGTGATGGCGTCGAACTCGCCCATGACTGACCGCTTCACCGCTTCGGCCAGCGTCTCTCCGGTCAATCGGCCGGACTCGGCCGAGACTTCGGCACGGGGCAGGGCTGTCGGATCGATGTTGCCGAGGTCGATCAGCGGAACGGCGGGGGCATCCCAGTCGATCGCCGCGACGTCGGCCACGCTGTCGATCGCCAGGGTGACGCCGGCATCGCGAGCGCCCATTTCGAGTACGCGCCGGTCGCCCAGCACGACGATGTCGGCGACATCGGCGAGCCGCCTGTCGGAAACCACGCGCGCCACGAGTTCCGGCCCTATGCCGGTCATGTCGCCCAGAAGCAGGGCGAGGCGGGGCAGGGGTGAAGTCGTGTTGCCGGTCGAGCGTTCCGGAAGGGCCATTGATCTCACCTCGGGCATGGAAACGTTCCGATCGAGAGGCGGTGTCGCGCCGTGCGCCCAAAAAGTCAACTGAAAATTGTTGACAGTATTCAATTTTGGAGCAAGGTTTGGACGTCATTCCGGAGACACATCATGACCAGCCAGACCAGTCCGTCATCCGCCTCAAGCGCGGCCATGCCCCCTCTGGAGGCGAACCACAAAAGCCTGATGGAAGGCTTTTCCTACCGCCGCATCAAGACGCGGGGCGCGGAAATCAACGTCGCGGTGGCAGGCGAGGGACCGCCGCTGCTGCTGGTGCACGGCAATCCGCTGACCCATGTGAGTTGGCACCGCATCGCGCCCAGCCTGGCGAAATCCTTTACCGTGGTGGCGATGGATTTGCGCGGCTACGGCGACAGTTCGAAGCCTGACGGCGGGCCGGATCACGCCGCCTATTCCTTCCGCGCCATGGGCGAGGACGGATTCGACGTGATGAGCGAACTCGGCTTCGACAAATTCGCGCTTGCCGGCCATGACCGGGGCGCGCGGACGGGCTTTCGCATGGCGCTCGACCAGCCGGACAGGATCACCCGCTTCTGCGCGCTGGATATCATCCCGACCCACCATCTGCTGACAAACGTCACGCTCGGGTGGGGGCTGGAGAGCTATCACTGGTTCTTCATGGCGCAGAAGGCGCCGTTCCCCGAGAAGCTGATCTGCGCGGACCTCGACTATTACATCCAGTACAAGCTGAACAAGAAGGGCGTCGGCCTGCAGATATTCACGCCCGAGGCGTTCAAGGAATACGCCCGCTGCACGACGCCCGAGCAGATCCATGCCGTATGCGAGGACTACCGCGCGACGGTGACGCTGGACCTCGCCCTCGACACGGCCGATTTCGGCAAGAAGAAGATAGAATGTCCAGTGCTGGTGCTGTGGGGGTCGAACAGCCATGTCGGCCGCCACCTCAAGCCGATCGAAGCCTGGACGCCGTGGGCGCCCGACCTGCGCGGCTGGGCGATCCCGACGGGCCACTATCCGGCCGAGCATCGTCCCGACCTGGTCTATGAGAGCCTGTGGAGCTTCTTCAACGGCCTCGAACCCAAGCCGTACGACGCCGAAGCGGACCGGGCCGCCTGACCCATGTCCTCCGCGGCCGCGAGACGCGGTTTCGGATAGGGACATGCGAAAAACGATGACCTGCAGCCTGTCGCGTGACGCCCGTTTCACGCGGCAGATTCGGATTCTCGCTCGCCATTCCGCCGTTTGAAGGAAACATATGGCGGCGGGAACAGAAATTGGTCAGCATGCACAATCGGCTCGTCAAAACCGCTTGCAGATGATCGAATCATCAAAGGAAAGAACTGGTACGCCCTAGGGGAGTCGAACCCCTCTCTGCACCGTGAAAGGGTGCCGTCCTAACCGATAGACGAAGGGCGCAGCCGGGGCCTGTATAGTGGCGTTGCTCGCTATGGGCAAGCCCGCGACAGTCGGGAAAATGCAACTTTTTTCAGGTTACTTGCGGCGCCGGCAGCGCCAGTTCCAGTCGCGTTCAGGGCCGACGTCGACATGGACCGAATTCGTGTGGCAATAGGTGCCGACGCCGCCACGTCCGGGCATGGAGCGGGCGAAGGCCGCCAGTTCCCATTTGCTGACGCCCGGCACCTGGATGTCGGCCGCGGCGCAATACATATGCAGCGAATTCCTCGCCCCACGCGCCCTGCGGTTGCGATTCGGATCGCGGAAGCCGGAGGTGACGACGAGCTTCTTGCCGTAGTGGCTCTCGATCGTCTTCAGGACGCGGACCAGAGCGGGCTTGAGGCAAGCGACGTCGACGCTCTCGGTCTGCTTGAGCAGGCCGTTCGGCGCAAGGCGCGCCAGGCCGGCCGCGGAGGCGACCTCATAGGAGCCGCCGTCCTCGTTGATGTCCACGTCGCTGTCGTCGTCGATGCCGGACTTGCGGGTGATCTCGAACAGCGCCGTCTTGCGCACGCCCGGCAGCGAGTCGCCCGACCAGCCTTCGCCGGATCCGGTCGAGGCGAGCGCCAGCGGCTTGGCTTCGGTCTTTGCCGAGGCAAGCGTCACCACGGGCTTTGCAGGTTCGTTCTCGTCGATCAGCGGTTTGGGCGCAGCCGGTGCTGGCGCGGGCACCGCCTTTCTGGACGACGATCCGAAGAACGAAGCGAGGAAGCCCTTCTTTTTCGGCGCAATCGTCTGCTGAGTCATCTGCTGTTGCGGACCGGGACCGGCGGTCACGTAGACGGGATTGTCCATGACCGGCTTTTCGGTCGGGGTCGCGGGAGCTGTATTCGCCGCCGTCTGCGTGGCTCCCGGCTGCCGGCTGGCATCGGCCAGGGCATCAGGCGTCGACCCGGCGATCGCATCGGCACCGCTTGGTGTGGATATCTCAAGAGCGGTCGCGGAGGCGGCCGCGGTCGGCCTGGTCATCGGGACATAGGCGACCTGTTCGGGAAGCGGCGTATCGCCCTCGGCGCTCATCAGCGCCTGTGGCGCGGATGGCGTGGCCTGCGCCATGGCAGCCTGGTCGGTCATGCCTGCCTGCGAGCCGCCTTCCGTGGTCGAGGCAGCGCCCGGCATCGAATTGTAGGCCGGCATACCGGCCGAAAGCGTCGTGTCGTTGACGGAGGTGCAGGAAGCGACCAGCGCAGAAAGCAAGACCGCGGCCAATGCGCGGCACTCTCCTCTCGCGAGTCCAGCTTCCTTCGATTTCAAACCGGCTTCCCCCTCGCATTTCGGCCCGGAACGCCGTCCCCTCTTCGGACGATGCTGTTTCCGCCGCCGGAAACGAGACCTGTAACAATTTCGCAATCCTCGGAAAAATTCGCCGCAGTCGAGGATTCGCCGTCAGATTCATGCTTGACCGTGACCATTTCGCCCGCTTTGGCGAATGCGTCAACTCACCAGACATGACAGTCTGTTACATTATAAAAGGTTGCGTGAGGCTGGCGCGGCCAGAGCGGCGCGCCATTTGCGGGGTGGGCCGATCCCGGCGCTGTCGGAACCGGCTCTGGATCGGCCCTGAGTCGAATTGAACCATCCCCGGAGCCCAAGGGCGCGGACGACGCGTCAGGCGCGCATCCTGACATAGGTGCCGGGCGCTTCGCCAAGCGGTTTCAGCCTCTTCCCCGGCTTGCGGGCAGAGACGCGGCGGGCGTCCTGCTTTTCGATCCATTCGTGCCAATAGGGCCACCATGATCCGGGATGCTCGGTGGCCCCGGCCAGCCAGTTCTCGAGCTCGCCTTCGGGCTTTCCGCCCGTCCAATATTGGTATTTCTGGCGTGCCGGCGGATTGACCACCCCGGCGATATGGCCCGAGCCGGCGAGGATGAACTCGACCTCTCCGCCGAAGAAACGGCTTCCGAGGAAGACCGATTTCGCCGGCGCGATGTGGTCTTCCCTGGTGGCGATGTTGCAGACCGGAATGGTGACGTCGGCCAGCGAGATCGCGTGGCCGCCCATTTTCATGCGTCCGTTCGAGAGATTGTTCTCCAGGTAGCAGTTGCGCAGGTAGAACGAGTGGTTGGCCGCGCCCATGCGGGTGGCATCGGCGTTCCAATAGAGGAGATCGAAGGGCAGGGGGGCCTTGCCGCGCATATAGTTGGAAACGACGTACGGCCAGATCAGGTCGCCCGAGCGCAGCATGTTGAAGGCCATCGCCATGCGCGTGCCTTCGAGATAGCCCTTTTCGCCCATCGCCTGTTCGAGCGCGGCGATCTGTTCCTCGTCGACGAACACCTTCAGGTCGCCTGCATGGGTGAAATCGACCTGGGTGGTGAAGAAGGTCGCGGACTTGACGCGTTCGTCGCCTTCCTTCGCCAGCAGCGCGAGCGCCGCCGCAAGCAGCGTGCCGCCGACGCAATAGCCGATTGCGTTCACCTCCCGCTCGCCCGTCTCCTTCTCGATGATGTCGAGCCCGTACTGAACGCCCTCGCGGGTGTAGGCTTCCCAATTCTTGGAGCCGTGGCGCTCGTCGGGGTTGACCCAGGAAATGACGAAGACGGTATGTCCCTGCTCGACCGCCCAGCGGATGAAGGATTTCTCCGGATTGAGGTCGAGTATGTAGAACTTGTTGATCCAGGGCGGACAGATCAGCAGAGGCCGCTTCAGCACCTTTTCCGTCGACGGCTCGTACTGGATGATCTCGGCGATGTCGCTGCGCCCGACGACCTTTCCCGGCGAGACGGCGATGTTCCTGCCGATCTCGAAGCGCGAATAATCGGATTGCCTGAGCTTCAGGTCGCCCTTGCCGGCGGCGATGTCCTCGGCGAGCATCTTCATGCCGCGAACCAGGTTTTCGCCGTTCGTCGCGACCGTTTCGCGGAACAGCTCCGGATTGGTGAGGATGAAGTTGGAAGGCGAGATCGCGTTGGAAACCTGCTTGACGTAGAAGCCGGCCTTATGGCGCGTATGCTCGTCCAGCCCCTCCGCATGCTCGACGAGATCGTTCGCCCATCGCGACATAACCAGATAGGCCTGCTTGAGAAAGTCGAAGAAGGCGTTCTTGCCCCATTCCGGGTCCAGAAAGCGCTTGTCGCCGCGTTCGGGCGCGAGCTCGGGCTCGCGGCTCTCGGTGCCGCTCATTTTGGCAATGGAATTCGCCCAAACGCCCATGTAGCCGGAGAATAGCCGCGTCTGCGCTTCCAGCGCGCGCTGCGGATCGGACAGCCAGTATTCGGTGAGCTTGGAGAAGGTCCGCACCATGTCCGCCATCGGCTCGGCGACGTGATCGCGGCGCTCGCCCGTTTCGCGCGGTCCAGCCCATGCGGACGCGGCCTTGCCCGCCTGCTCGATCATGCGCGCGACGTTGAGCGCAAAGCGCTCCGGGTCCTTCACCAGATATTGCTCGACGGAAGGAGAGTCGTTTTCCTCCGCCTTGCCGGCGCCGGGTGCGTCAGCCATGATGTGCGCGGTTCCTCCCTGGAAGCGTTTCCTTGACACAGTATCATGGGACGTCGGATAGGGTCCAATGCGCATTGTCCGCTTCGGCAGGAAAACAATATGGCATATTCGGCAGGTCGAGCTGTTCTTTCCCACGCCGGAGGTATCGGCTGCGCGGTGCTGTGCGTCGTCGCTCTCGGACTGGGCGGTTGCGCGAGTTCCAGTGCGGACAATGCCGGGCCGACGGCATCCGGGCCGAACGTGGTCGGCCCCCAGGACACGGGCACCTATCCCAATTTGAACATTCCCATGCAGCAGGCGGCGCCGCAGTTGAGCGATGCCGACAGCAAGGCGAAGCTCGCGTCGCTGGCCGCGCAGGGCCATGCGACGCAGCGCAGCGTCGGCGCGCCTCCGAATCCGAGGGATTCGGCCCAACTCGGGCAACTCGCCAGAAACCACGGCAAGGATACCTTGAAGGCGATCGGCGCGAAGTGCGATCCGACGCTCGACCCCAACTGCAAATAGGCGTATAGGCCGCGGCCAGTTCGCCCCCTCTTTGTCTGGAACCGCAATGGAAGAGTTTCACAAGGTTCGCCGCCTTCCGCCCTACGTCTTCGAGCAGGTGAACCGGCTGAAGGCCAGCGCGCGTTCGCGCGGCGCCGACATCATCGATCTCGGCATGGGCAATCCCGATCTTCCCACGCCCAAGGCGATCGTCGACAAGCTGGTCGAGGTCGTGCGTGACCCGCGCACGCATCGCTATTCCTCGTCGCGCGGCATTCCGGGGCTGCGCCGCGCCCAGGCCGCCTATTATGCGCGCCGATTCGGCGTGAAGCTCGATCCCGATACGCAGGTGGTGGCGACGCTGGGTTCCAAGGAAGGCTTCGCCAACATGGCGCAGGCGATCACCGCGCCCGGCGACGTGGTGCTGTGCCCGAACCCGACCTATCCGATCCACGCCTTCGGCTTCATCATGTCGGGCGGCGTGATCCGTTCGCTGCAGGTCGAGCCTGACGACGGCTTCATCCCGGCGCTGGAGCGGGGCGTGCGCCACTCGATCCCGAAGCCGCTGGCGCTGATCCTCAACTACCCGTCGAATCCGACGGCGCTGGTCGCCTCGCTCGACTTCTACAAGGACGTGGTCGCCTTCGCGAAGAAGAACGACATCATCATCCTGTCGGATCTCGCCTATTCCGAGATCTATTTCGACGGCAATCCGCCGCCTTCGGTTCTGCAGGTGCCGGGCGCGATGGACGTCGCGGTCGAATTCACCTCCATGTCGAAGACATTCTCGATGCCTGGCTGGCGCATGGGCTTCGCCGTCGGCAACGAGCGGCTGATCTCGGCGCTGACCAGGGTGAAGTCCTATCTCGACTACGGCGCCTTCACGCCGATCCAGGTGGCGGCGACGGCGGCGCTCAACGGCGACGGCTCCGATATCGCGGAGGTGCGCGAGGTCTACCGCAAGCGCCGCGACGTGATGGTCGATTCCTTCGCCCGCGCCGGCTGGACCATTCCCGCGCCGGCGGCCTCGATGTTCGCCTGGGCGCCCATCCCGGAGCCCTTCCGGCATCTCGGGTCGCTGGAGTTTTCCAAGCTGCTGATCGAGCATGCCGACGTGGCGGTGGCGCCGGGCATCGGCTTCGGCGAACATGGCGACGACTATGTGCGCGTCGCGCTGGTCGAAAACGAGCATCGCATCCGCCAGGCGGCGCGCAGCATCAAGCGATTTCTCGCGACGAGCGCGAAGCAGCCCAACAATGTTGTGCCGCTCGCAGCGCATCGCTAAGAACGGCGCGACTCTGGACATTGACCGGAGTTTTCAGGTCGTCATTCCGGCCCATTGACGAAGCGAAGGACGAGCCGGAATCCATTCCTGACCTTAGACAGGTTACGGAATGGATCCCGGATATGCCGACAGGCTTCGCCTGCGGCCTTCCGGGATGACAGGTTCCCATATCGCCGACCAAACGGCTCGGCATCGTCGTTGAGGACTATTCGAGGATGGCCGAAGCATTGCGTATTGGAATTGCCGGTCTCGGCACGGTCGGCGCATCCGTGGCGCGGGTGCTGCGCGACAAGGCGGTCGAACTCACCCGCCAGTGCGGGCGCGAACTCGCTGTCACGGCGGTCTCGGCGCGCGATCGCTCCAGGGACCGTGGCATCGAGCTTGACGGCGTGCGCTGGTTCGACGACCCGGTCGAGATGGCGCGGACGGCCGAAATCGACGTCTTCGTGGAACTGATCGGCGGCGACGAGGGGGCTGCCCGCACCTCGGTGAAGGCGGCGCTGGAGGCCGGGCGCCATGTGGTGACGGCCAACAAGGCGCTGCTTGCCAAGCACGGCGTGGCGCTGGCCGAGATCGCCGAGAAGAAGGGCGTGCTGCTCAACTACGAGGCGGCGGTGGCCGGCGGCATTCCCGTCATCAAGACGATGCGCGAGGCGATGGCCGGCAATTCGGTGTCGCGCGTGTTCGGCATCCTCAACGGTACCTGCAACTATATCCTGACGCGCATGGAGGCGGAGGGACTGAGTTTTCAGGATTGTCTCAAGGACGCGCAGCGCCTCGGCTACGCCGAAGCCGACCCGACCTTCGACATCGAAGGCAACGACACGGCGCACAAGCTGGCGATCCTGACCAGTCTCGCCTTCGGAACGAAGATCGCGGCCGACGACATCTATCTCGAAGGCATTTCCAACATCACCCAGGCCGATATCCGCGCCGCCGGCGAACTCGGCTACCGGATCAAGCTGCTCGGCGTGGCGCTGGTGACGGAAAGCGGCATCGAGCAGCGCGTGCATCCGACCATGGTGCCGACCGCCAGCGTGATCGCGCAGGTGCATGGCGTCACCAACGCCGTCGCGATCGAGACGGATATATTGGGCGAGCTTCTGCTGTCCGGGCCGGGCGCGGGCGGCAACGCCACGGCCTCGGCCGTGATCGGCGACATTGCCGACATCGCAAAGAGCCGGCCGGGCTTCCAGCACGGCCCGGTCTTCGGCCGCCCGGCGAAGGAATTGAAGCCTTACAAAAAAGCGCGCATGCGTGCCCATGCCGGCGGCTATTTCATCCGGCTCACCGTGCATGACCGGGTCGGCGTCTTCGCCGCCGTCGCCAAGCGCATGGCCGACAACGACATCTCGCTGGAATCGATCGTCCAGCATTCGGCCGGCCCGAGCGATCCGTCGACGAAGACCGTCATCCTCGTCACCCACGAGACCACGGAAGCGGCGGTTCGCAAGGCGGTCGAAGGGATCACCAAGGACGGCCACATGGTCGACAAGCCGCAGGTCATCCGCATCGAGCGGGCCGGGTGACCGCTGCTGCGATGATTCCGGTTTATCTTTCAACCTTTTGATATTTCTTTCGTTTTGAAAAGTGCGTACGGTGGTCTTGCCGCTGTCGTTGGGCTCTGACAAAAGGGTGTGGGCTATCCGACAAGCGCTTTTCGATAAAACGCCCATGACCATCGCCCGGACCATTTCCGTTGGCCTCGACCCAATCAATGTGCGTCATCAAGACCTCGAAAAGTTTTGATTCCCGCCGCTCGCGCGGCGCATAGTGCGAATGATGAGTCGGTTCGTGCAACGCGTCCCATGACGGGCGAAAAACGGTTTTTCCTGGATGTGCGCCGGTCGGCGGGCGGTCTTGCCTGGACGCACCGCCTTTCCGAGCGGCAGGACATGGCCGCGCTCGCCATCGCCCAGGACCACGGCCTGCCGGATATCGTCGCGCGGGTGCTGGCCGGACGCGGCGTGTCCGCCATCGATGCCGCGCGGTTTCTCGATCCGACGATCCGCGATCTTCTGCCCGACCCGTCTTCGCTGACCGACATGGACAAGGCCGCCGGCCGGCTGGCCGAAGCCGTTGCGAGGAAGGAGAAGGTCGCCATCTTCGGCGACTACGACGTGGACGGCGCGGCGTCCTCCGCCTTGCTGAAGCGGTTCCTCGCGCATTTCGACATGCCGAGCGAGATCTATATTCCCGACCGCATTTTCGAAGGCTACGGGCCAAATCCCGATGCGATGCGAGACCTGGTGTCGCGCGGCGCGCGGCTGATCGTCACCGTTGATTGCGGCACCAACAGCGCCGCCGCCATAGAGGCGGCAAGAGAGGCCGGCGCGGACGTGGTGGTGCTGGACCATCACCAGGTGGGCGGCGCGCTGCCGGCTGCCGCCGCGGCGGTCGTCAATCCGAACCGGCAGGACGACCTTTCGGGGCAGGGGCATCTGTGCGCCGCCGGCGTGGTTTTCCTGGCGCTGGTGCGTACCGCCGCGCTGCTGCGGGAACGGACGCGCGACACGGCCATGCCCAGCCTCCTGGACCTGCTCGATCTCGTCGCCCTGGCGACCGTCTGCGACGTGGTGCCGCTCACCGGCGTCAACCGCGCTTTCGTGGTCAAGGGTCTGCAGGTGATGCGCCAGCAGAGCAATCCCGGTCTCGCGGAACTGGCGCGCGTGGCGCGCATCGGCGAGCCGCTCAACGCCTTCCACCTCTCCTTCATGATAGGGCCGCGCATCAATGCCGGCGGGCGCATCGGCGACGCGGCCCTCGGCAGCAAGCTGCTGGCCACCGACGATCCGGTGGAGGCGCGGACCATCGCCGAGACGCTCGACCGGCTGAACCAGGAACGGCAGGCGATGGAGCAGGAGATGCTGGCGGAGGCGCGCGCCGAAGCCGATGCCGAACTGGCGGGCGGCAACGGCCCGGCGATTATCGTCACGGCGAGCGACGCCTGGCACCCCGGCATCGTCGGATTGATCGCCTCGCGCCTGAAGGACTACGCTCGCCGGCCGGCTTTCGCGATCGCGTTCAATCCCAATGGCGTCGGCACAGGCTCGGGGCGGTCCGTGCCCGGCTTCGATCTCGGGCGATTGGTGCGCGAGGCGGCGGAGGCCGGACTGATCGTCAAGGGCGGCGGCCACGCCATGGCGGCCGGCATCACCGTCGAGCGCGCGAAGCTCGGCGCCCTGCGCGCCTTCTTCGAGGATCGGGCGGCTGCCGACGTGTTCCGTTTGCAGGATGAGGAGAGCCTGTCGGTCGACGCGGCGTTGGCGGCCGAGGGCGCGACTCTCGGTTTGCTCGATTCGCTGGAAAAGGCAGGCCCGTTCGGCGCCGGCCACATCGCGCCGCTGTTCGCGCTGCCGCGCCATCGCCTGATCGACGTGCGGCAGGTCGGCGCCAATCATCTGCGGGCGGACCTGGCCTCTGAAAGCGGCGGTCGCATCCAGGGGATAGCCTTCCGAGCGGCCGATACGCCTCTAGGAGACTTCCTGTTGCGCAACCGGGGCGCGACCGTGCATGTCGCCGGCTCGCTGTCGGGCAATTACTGGAACGGGACGCGCCGGGTGCAGTTCCGCATCGTCGACGCCGCGCCGGCCTGACGGCCGTCAATCCTGCAATCTGAACAACCCTGAAATCGCGACGATCAGCCAGCCGGCGATCAGCGCCGTACCGCCGATGGGGGCGGCGTAGGGAAAGAGCCGGTCGTCCAGCAGATCGCGCGAGATGAGGTCGCCGCAGAAGAAGACCAGGCCGAAGACAAGCACGAGCGCGCCGAGCCGCAGTCCTCTGTTCGCCGCTGCGAGCCCGATGGCAAGCAGCGCTGCCGCATGAAAGAGCAGGAAGTTCGCGGCCGTCCCGGTGAAGGCGCCGCCGCGATGCGCGGCCAAGGCCGACAGGGTGACGCCGACCGCACCGCACAGACCGGCAAGCACGACCAGGGTGCGGCTTGGTCTGGCCGATCGTATGCTTGCCATGGCCGGTTCTCCTCGATGCGGATACGGTCTATGCCGCTCCGTCGGCGCTGGCAATCTCCGCTTTCTCGTACCGTGCGCGCATCAGCCAATTGTAGAGCGCGCCCAGCGCCATCAGGAGCGCGGTCGCCAGGAACACCGCCCTCATGCCGAAATGACCGCCGACGAAGCCGCCGAGCAGCGGGCCGGCGACTTGGCCGACATACTGTGCCGAGATCGACAGGCCGAGCACGTTGCCGCCGACGCCGTCCGGCACGTTGTGGCGGATGACGCTGGTGATGGCAGGCAGGAGCCCGCCGAGCGCCAGCCCCATCAGGAAGCGCAGCGCGATCAGCTGCCAGCCTTCGGTGACGAAGGCCTGGGGGATGAGCAGCAGCGCCGAGACGGCCAGCGCACCGACGACCACGCCCCAATGGCCGACGCGGTCGGCGAACCGGCCGAGGCGCGAGGAGGAGAGGATCGACCCGAGCGCGGCCGCCGACATGACGATGCCGGCGATCCATGTGACGCGCGACGGATCGTCCACAAGCTGCTGCACATAGACGGTGATGATCGGCTCGATCGACATGGTGGCGAACATCAGCAGCATACCCGTCACCAGCATGGCGACGACGGGACGCTTGTCGGGAATCTGCGCCCATCCGCCCTTGCGCGGGCCGCCCTGCTTGCGAGGCTTTGCGGCGACGTCCTCCTTGATGAGGAAGGTGGTGGCGAGGAAGGCGAGGAAGATCACCCCGCCGGCCAGCAGGAAGGTGGCGCGGATGCCGATGAGGGGCGGCAGGCCGCCGCCGATCAGCGGGCCGACCAGATTGCCGGCCATGATGCCGGCCGCCAGCGTGCCGAGCGCCCAGCCCGAGCGCTCCTTCGGCGTCTGCATGGCGACGAGGATGGTGGAGCCGGAAGAGTAGCCCCCGGCGAAGCCGATCAGCAGGCGCAGCAGCACCAGTTGCCAGACGCTCTGCACCATGCCGGTCAGCGACATGCAGATCGCCATGCCGAAGGAGGCGCGCACCAGCATGACCTTGCGGCCGTAGCGATCGCCGAGCCGGCCCCACAGCGGCGCGACCAGCGCCGCGGCGAAGAAGGTGGCGCCATAGGCGATGCCGGACCATTGCACGATGGCGGCGTGGCTCTTCGCGCCCAGTTCCTCCACATAGAGCGGCAGGAAGGGCAGGAGCAGCGTCATCGCCACGATGGTTGTGAAGGAGCCGAGCAGGCAGACGACGAGGTTCCTCCGCCAATGTCGATTATAAACGGTGCTGGCGTCTGCGGTGTCCTGGTTGGGCATGATCCTGGCCTGTCGGCGGAGCTGTTGAACTGGACACCGTTTTGGGATACCAGATTGGTATACGTCATGGACCCGCCCGTTCGACCTGTCAACGGGGGCTGGAGGGCGTCTGGATCGAGCGAAGGCGACGGCAAGAGGAGAGCCACCTGCAATGTCCCAGATGCAGCAGATCGAGCAACAGCTTCGCCGCATGATCCTCGGTCTCGAACTGGGGCCTGGCGAAAAGCTTTCCGAACGCTGGATGGAGAGCCTGTTCGGCGCGTCACGCACACCGGTGCGCGCGGCGCTGCTTCGGCTGGAGACGGAAGGCCTCGTGGGACGGGAAGGTCGCGGCTGGGCGGTTTCACCGATCAACCTGTCGGAGCTCGAACAGATCGCGGTCTATCGCGAGGCGCTCGAGGTCGCGGCGCTGCGCCTGACCTGCCGCCTGGAGGACAGGTCCGGCCTGGAGACGATCGAGGCCATGCTCGATTCCTGCGAGGATGGGACGCCGCGCGAGGAATGGCACCGGGTCGGCATGGATTTCCACATCGAACTCGCGCGCCTGTCCGGCAACGACTATCTGTTTCGCGGCGTGCGCGACGCCATGAACCGGCTGTCGCGGGCACGCTGGCTGGAAGTCTCCGACGACGCGGCGCGCGACCGCGCCTGGGCGGAGCACCGCGCGATCATCGCCGCGGCGCGCGAGGGCGACGCCGAAGCGGCGGCGCGGCTTTTGTCGCGGCATATCCTCGGCAGCCGCGACAGGCTGCTCGACTCGCTCCGCGCCGACAGCAGGGGCCTGCGCGCCAGAGGATTCGCCGTGGTCGCGGCTTAAATCTCAGTCCTCTTCCCGGTTCGCCACGATATCCGATGGACCAAGCCGGCTGCGCGCCGTCCAGCGCTGGTGCCAGTAGGGATAGAGCAGGGGCGGACGGCTGACGGCGTCGAGCCGGGCAGTCTCTTCCGCGCTCAGCGTCAGCGACGCGGCTGCGATATTGTCCTTGAATTGCGTCTCGTTGCGGCCGCCAACCACCAGCGTGGAAACGGCAGGGCGTCCGAGCAGCCAGGCGAGCGCCACCTGGGCGGCGGAAACGCCGCGCTCCTTGCCGATTTCCGCCAGCGCGTCGACGATCGTCCACAGCCTGTCCTCGTCGCGGATCGGCGGTTCGTTCCAGCCGGCGAGCTGGCGGGCAGTGCCCTCGTCGCGGCTGTATTTGCCGGAGAGCAGGCCTCCGGCCAGCGGGCTCCAGACCATGACGCCGAGGCCCTGGTCGAGCGAGACCGGCAAAAGCTCGTACTCGGCCTCTCGGGCTTCGAGCGTGTAGTGGATCTGCTGGGCGATGAAGCGGGGGAGCCGGTGGTGGTCGCTGATCGCCAGCGCCTTCATGATGTGCCAGCCGGAGAAATTCGAGCAGCCGACATAGCGGACCTTGCCATGCTGGACGAGCGTGTCGAGCGCGGCCATGGTTTCTTCCAGCGGGGTCGTGCCGTCCCATTCGTGCAGGAGGTAGAGGTCGATGACGTCGGTCTTGAGGCGTTTCAGGCTGCGCTCGCATTCACGGATCAGGTGATGGCGCGACAGGCCCTCGTCGTTCGGGCCGTCTCCGATCCGCATGCGGGCCTTGGAGGCGATCAGCACGTCGTTCTTGCGCTTGCCGCCGAGAGCCTCGCCGATAATCTCCTCCGACAGGCCGTTGGAATAGACGTTCGCCGTATCGATCAGGTTGATGCCGGCGTCGAGGCAGAGGTCGATCTGGCGCTTCGCCTCGGCAAGGTCGGTCTTGCCTACCTTGGCGAAATTGCCGGCGCCGCCGAAGGTCATGGTGCCCATGGTCAGCGTTGAAACTTTCAGCCCCGAGCGGCCGAGCGTGCGGTATTCCATAACCAGTCTTTCCGGCTTTCAGCCATTCGATGCGATTGTCTGCTTCATCTGTTCGACCGCCTGGCGAAGCGAAGGCAGATTGTCCGTGACGACGGCCCAGATAATCGAATCCGACGTACGATGATATTCGTGGCGCAGTACGTTGCCTAATTCCCCTGATCTGCTTCCAAGGAATGTCCGGCGCCACTTTCAACAGGTCGTCAGGTATATGACGCGACGCTTCCGATATGATCTCGATGCCGCGCTCTACACCACGCCGCAGCAGCCAATTGCCGCGAAAGTCATCGATGGTCTTGCCGGACGTGGCGGCGTCGATGCCGTCCAGGGCATCCAGCATTTCAACCAGGATCGGCTCGATGCGGCGTCGCGCCATCAAAACACACGCAGGGCGGAACGCTCGATCTCATCCCGCAGCATCGGATGGAGGCTGTCACGCGTGGTGATGTCGATCGGCCGCGACATCTCCTCTTCGAGGAATTGCTTGATGCCAACGAGATCGATGAGGGAAAATCGGCTGGCCGGATCGTAGTCGATGAAAAGATCGAGATCGCTTCCGGCTCCCGCATCGTCGCGCGCGGTCGACCCGAACAGGTAGAGCGAAAGCGCGCCACGCCGCCTGAGGTCGTCCGCCTTGAGCCGCAGACGCTCCATGATCTGGTTTCGATCCATGCGCATAATCTAGAGCAACTGCCCCGAAATCCAAAGCGGTGACGGGCTGCTACCCCTTCAGCATCTCCGCCACCTGCGGGGCGAAATAGGTAAGGATGCCGTCGCAGCCGGCGCGCTTGAAGGCGAGCAGGGATTCCAGCATCGCCTTTTCGCCGTCGATCCAGCCATTGGCCGCCGCCGCCTTTATCATCGAATATTCGCCGGAGACCTGATAGGCGAAGGTCGGCATCGCGAATTCATCCTTCAGACGGCGGATGATGTCGAGATAGGGGAGGCCGGGCTTGACCATGATCATGTCCGCCCCTTCGGCGAGGTCCTGTTCGGCCTCGCGCACGGCCTCGTCGGAATTGGCGTGGTCGAGGTAATAGGTCTTCTTGTCGCCCTGAAGCAGGCCCGACGTGCCGATCGCCTCGCGATAGGGGCCATAGAAGGCGGAATGGAACTTCGTCGCGTAGGACATGATCGCCACGTCCTGGAAGCCGTTGACGTCCAGCGCGTCGCGGATGGCGCCGATGCGGCCGTCCATCATGTCGGACGGCGCGATGATGTCGGCTCCGGCAGCCGCCTGCAGCACGGCCGCCGCCGTCACCTGTTCCACCGTCTCGTCATTGACGATGATGCCGTCGCGCAGGATGCCGTCATGGCCGTGGCTGGTGAAGGGATCGAGGGCTGCATCGGTGATGACGCCGATTTCGGGGGCGGCTTTCTTGATGGCGCGCGTCGCGCGGTTGATGAGATTGTCGGAATCGAGGATTGCCGATCCGGTCTGGTCGCGTAGCGAAAGCTCGACGTTCGGGAAGGTCGCGATGGCCGGAATGCCCAGTCGCGCGGCCCGCTCGGCCTCCTTTGCGGCGAGATCGACAGACAGCCGGAAAACGCCCGGCATGGCTTCGATCGGCTCGCGCCTGTTGTCGCCGTCGATGACGAAGATCGGCCAGATCAGGTCATCCACGGTGAGCCGGTTTTCCTGCACGAGCCGGCGCGACCAATCGGCCTTGCGCATGCGGCGCAGGCGGCGCGCGCCGGTGATCTCGTCGACGCTGCGCGCGCCGGCTGCTTTCGTCGAGGTGAACTTGTTCATGGTCAAACTCCGGATGGCGCGGCTTTTATCACGCGCCGCTCCGCATGACCAATGCGACATGGTTGTGCCAGCCTTTCGGAACGATTGCCGGTGCACGGCCCGGCCTTGCATGGTTGACCTCGCGGCGGCTGCCGCTTAGCACTTCTGGGCCGGCGGGGAGGGAGATCGTTGATGGATTTTGGCGGCGGAGACGACATCCGCTTCGAGCGCATCGGCAGGGCCGGCGTCGTCACGCTCACGCGTCCCAAGGCGCTCAACGCGCTGTCGCACGATATGGTCAGGGCGCTCGCCAGGGCTCTCGACGCCTGGGAAGGGGACGACGCGATCGCGCTGGTGCTCGTCAAAGGAGAGGGCAGGGCCTTCTGCGCCGGCGGCGACATCATGCAGGTCTACGAGGCACGCCGGGCCGGCGCCGAACCGCCCGCCGGCTTCTTTTCCGACGAATACCGCATGAACGCCCGCATCGAGCGTTATCGCAAGCCCTATGTCGCGCTCATCGACGGGATCGTCATGGGCGGCGGCGTCGGCATCTCCTTCCACGGTTCGCACCGTATCCTGACGCAGAACGCCCAGTTCGCCATGCCGGAGGTCGGCATCGGGTTCTTTCCCGATGTCGGCGGCAGTCATATCCTGCCCCGGCTCGGCAGCTACGGCATGTATCTCGCGCTGACCGGAAACCGCATCGGAGCCGGCGATGCGCTGGGGTGCGGCCTTGCGACCCATACGGTGCAGGCCGACGACCTCGACGCGCTCGTCGCGGCGCTGACGTCGACCGACAGCCCGGATGAAGCGCTGCGCGGTTTGTTCAAACCGCTGCCGCCCGAGACGGACAAGGTGGCGTTGTCGGCGATCGATCGTCATTTTTCCCTGCCGTCGCTCGAAGCGATCGTCCACAGTCTCAGGGCCGCCGCGCAAGGCGATGATTTCGCTGCCCGCACCCTCGCGACGCTTGAGTCCCGGTCACCCACCAGCATGGCCGTGGCGTTCCGGCAGATCGGCGCCGGGCGCGCGCTGACGATGGCAGAGTGCATGAACATGGAATTCCGCATCCTCAACCGGATGCTGGCGGGACACGATTTTTACGAGGGTATCCGCGCTGTGCTTGTTGACAAGGATCGGCAGCCGAAATGGCGACCGGCCGGCCTGGATGCAATCGACCCGGCGATGATCGACGCCTATTTCGCGCCGCTCGGCGAGCGGGAGTTGGGGCTTTGAGCGAGACCGTCTCCGGTTCCGGCGCCTTCGAGCCCTCCATTGTCGAGACCGCGTTCGCATGGTTCCTGCGGCTGGTCGCGCTCTATTGCCTGTTCTTCGGCGTGCTCTACTGGGTGCGGCTGATCGGGTTTTATCCCGGCGATGCGTGGCGCTTCGACCTCATGCCCGTCTACTGGCAGGTTGCCGCGAGCGTTCTGGCGGTCTTTTTCCCTTTCGCCGCCGCCGGATTGTGGATGCTGGCGTCGTGGGGGCCGGTGATCTGGTTCATCTGCGCCGCCACGGAGACGGTGATGTATGCCGGCTTTCCCGACCTGTTCGGCGAACGCTGGCCTATCGTGGGTGCACATACCTTTGTCGCGTGCGTCTACATCGCCTTTCGCCTCGTCATCTTCTGGCGCAGACGGCAGCCCGCCGCCTGACCAGCCGTCGTAGGCGAAGGCCGCTAAATATTTACGTTAATTTTTGCCCCTCGCATGGCATTTCGTTAAGCCTGTTACGAAACCTCTTACCGGTAAGCTCTTGTTAGCCTTGGCGTTTAAGTCGAATTTTATGGGTATTCGATAGTCTCGCGACCAAGGTGAGAAAAACAAAAAGTCACCGGGCGACAAACGAGAGGCAAAGACAATGATCAATTCGCGTCAGGCGGCAAAGCCCGCTACCGAAACCAACGAACGCCGTGAAGCGATCCGTTCGCTGTACATGGAATCACTGCAACTGGTCGAGCGTCTGCATCGCCGGTTGCTGGACGTCATCAAGGACGAGTTCGACCGCAACGGCCGCTCCGACATCAACGCCATCCAGGCGCTGCTGCTGTTCAACATCGGCAATTCCGAGCTAACCGCCGGCGAACTGCGCTCGCGCGGCTACTATCTGGGCTCCAACGTGTCCTACAATCTCAAGAAGCTGGTCGATCTCGGCTTCATCAACCACCAGCGCTCGCGCATCGACCGCCGTTCCGTCCGCGTCTCGCTGACCCCGAAGGGCCAGGACGTGGCCGAAGTCGTCGCCGGTCTCTACGAGCGTCATATCGGCTCGATCGAGCAGGTCGGCGGCATCAACCAGGACGAGTTCAAGCAGATGAACCGTGCGCTGCAGCGCCTCGACCGGTTCTGGAACGATACGATCGCCTATCGCATGTAAGCGGAAGCGGAAAGCGGCGCCGAAAAGAAGCGCCGCCGGGGAAACAGACTTCCAGTTACGGGCCGATGCCGAAAAGGCACGGCCCGTTCTTTATTGCGGCAAGCGTCACTGTTGCAGGCTCTCCATTGCAACAACGCCACGTTGCCGCCATATTCAGCGTCATAGCGATAGGGACGATTTCGCTGCATGACGGCGGGAACCGGCTATTGCGGACCAGCGTTCAAATCGACGCAGCGTCTGCCGGCGATGCCAAACGTGGTTGGCACATTGTTAAGACTGCCAACCCTACTGTGTCAGGCGACAGCCTGTTTGTTGAACCGATCGAGAATGTCTGGAACGTCCATGATCACCAGCCGCCGTTTCTTCCTTTCCGGAACAGCCGCCCTTGCCGCGTCTCTCGCAGCGAGCAGGGCGAGCGCCCAAGACGTCATCGGCGATATCCTCAAGGCAACCGACAGCTGGGGCGATACGTTCGACGCTCGCTCCGGCGACGGCGGCAAGGTGGCCTCGACGCTTCCGGTCTTCAGCCCGCAGACGATATCTTTCACCGAGCAGGCCATCTCGCAGTATCAGGGCATCTCCTCTCAGGGCGGCTGGCCGATGGTCCCGGCGACCAAGAAACTCCAGCTCGGCGTCGTCGATCCCGATGTCGTGGCCATGCGCAAGCGGCTGATGATCTCGGGCGACCTGCCGCAAAGCGCGGGCATCTCCGATGCGTTCGATTCCTACGTCGACGCGGCGCTGAAGCGCTTTCAGCTTCGCCACGGCCTTCCCGCCGACGGCGTCACGGGCAAATATACCTACTCGGCCATGAATGTGTCGGCGCAGGTACGGCTGGGCCAGCTTGAGACCAACCTCGTGCGCCTGCGCTCGATGGGCGGTTTCCTCGGCGACCGCTACGTGATGGTCAATATCCCTGCCCAGCAGGTCGAAGCCGTCGATAACGGGCGCGTCGTGCTGCGTCATGCCGCCATCGTCGGCAAGGTCGATCGCCAGACGCCGATCGTGAATTCGAAGATCAACGAGATCATCGTCAATCCCTACTGGAACGCGCCGGTCTCGATTGTCCGCAAGGACATCATTCCGCTGATGCGGAAGAATCCGAACTACCTGAAGGACAGCCACATCCGCCTGTTCGCGCCGGACGGCAGCGAGGTCGATCCGATGACGATCGACTGGAACACCGACGACGCGGCGAAATACCGTTTCCGCCAGGATCCCGGTGCGATGAACGCGATGGCGACCGTCAAGATCAACTTCCCGAGCCCGGACGGCGTCTACATGCACGATACGCCGCAGCAGAGCCTGTTCGGCAAGATGATGCGCTTCGATTCCTCGGGCTGCGTGCGCGTGCAGAACGTGCGCGACCTGGTCACCTGGATCCTGCGCGACACGCCCGGCTGGGACCGCCAGCATTTCGAAGCGGCCATCAAGACGGGCGAGACGACGCCGATCAAGGTCGTCAATCCGGTCCCGGTCTATTTCGCCTATATCAGCGCCTGGTCGACGGGTCCCGGCGTCGTTCAGTTCCGTGACGACATCTACGGCCGCGACGGCGTCGACGAACTGCAGATGACCTCTTCCCTGTAAGGACCTGATTTTCGTGATAAAAGGCCGCCTTTCGGGCGGCCTTTTTGTTGCCGGTTTGAACTTGCGCGGCGGGGCAGGCATAGTGCCGCGGAAACCTGTGAGCGCATGGCAGCCGCCGATCCTTGTGTTGCCGTTGCCGGTTGGGCCGGCGCTGCTGTGATCCCGAAAGAGATTCAATGGGACTCGCGACCTTCATCCTGATCGTGCTGCTGCTGATCGCGATTTCCGGCATTGTGATACGCTTCCTGCCGGTGCCGCTGCCGCTCATCCAGATCGCGCTCGGTGTCGCGCTGGCGTGGCCCGCCGCGGGTCTGCACGTCAAGCTGGAGCCGGAGATATTCCTCCTGGTGTTCGTGTCGCCGCTGCTGTTCATCGACGGGTTCCTCGTGCCGAAGCGGGAATTCGCCGAACTGGCGCGACCGATCTTCGGGCTGGCCTTCGGGCTGGTGTTCCTCACCGTCGTGCTGTTCGGCTATGCGCTCAACTGGCTCATTCCTTCCATGCCCTTGCCGGTGGCCTTCGCGCTGGCGGCCGTGCTGTCGCCGACAGACGCCGTGGCCGTCTCGTCCATCGTCGGCAACGGAATGGTGTCGGCGCGGGTGCGCCACATCCTGGAGGGCGAATCGCTTCTCAACGACGCATCCGGCCTGGTCATCTTCCGCTTTGCCGTGATGGCGGCGCTTACCGGCCATTTCTCGCTTGGCGAGACGGCGCTGACGTTCTTCGCCGTCGCGCTCGGCGGGGTGGTGTGCGGCATCGCGATGCTGTGGCTCACGGCGCTTGCGTTGCGGCTGGTGGCGAAGATCGGCGACATCAAGGACGAGGTGCAGGTGGTCATCCTCTTCCTCCTGCCGTTCGCCGCCTACCTGCTGGCGGAGCGCTTCCATGCCTCGGGAATTCTGGCGGCCGTCGCGGCCGGCCTCTATATCAATGCGTCGGGCCTGTTCGGTTCGCTCAGCGTTCCGGCACGGATGCAGAACTTCGCGCTGATCGGCATCCTCTCCTTCGTGTTCAACGGCGCCATCTTCCTGATGCTGGGCATGCAGCTTCCCGATATCGTGCGCAAGGTACCGCCGGAACTGTCGCTGTACGGGACGGTCTGGGAGCCGATTCTGGCGGTCGTGCTGCTGACCTTCATCCTGCTTGCGATCCGCTATGCCTGGATCAATTTCGGTTCCCTGCTCAACAAGATCGTCGACAAGGTGCGCAACCGCAGGAGCGAGCGCCTGCGCGGCAGGCTCAAGCTGTTCGCCGCGCTGGCCGGCGTGCGCGGCGCGATCACCCTGGCGGGCGTGCTTTCGCTGCCGTTCGCGATGCCCGACGGAAGCCCGTTTCCCGCCCGCGACCTGGCGATCTTCATTGCCGCCGGCGTCATCCTCTGTTCCCTGCTTCTGGCGAGTTTCGTGCTGCCTCTGGTGGCCCGCGGTATTCCGCTGGAGAAGGAGGACAGAATAGCCAATGAAGAGCAATTGGCCCGCACGACGGCGGCCGAGGCAGCCGTGGCCCGCATCGAGGAACTGGTGGACGAGAGCGCCGGCGACCCCGCCCTGCACGAGGCAAGGCAGGCGGCGGCGCGCTACATCATTCCGATCTATCGCCATCGCGTGATCGCCGACGAGGCGGACGATTCCGCGGGCGCGCTGCTTCGGCCGGTGCTTCAGGAGATGCGCGTGGCAGCGCTCGAGGCCGAGAGGACCGCGCTTGCCAGGCTTTTCAAGGAACGCAAGATCAACGACACGACGTTGCGCGCGATCGGCGGCGAACTGACGCTCAGCCAGGCCTTGTCCCAGGCGCGTCGCAAATAGCCGGTTTCCGACGGCTGGATGCGCTGGCGTAATCCGGCCAGCAAATTTCGCGCCGCAAACGTGGCGAGCCCGAAACAACTGTGTTAATGGCGCGCAGTCTTTCCCGCAGCGAGGATTTCCGCCCATGGCAACCGCGACGGCCGCTTCCGATTCCTTCGAGTCGTTTTTCGAGACCACCCTTGCAGATGCCGATCCCGAAATCTTCGGTGCCATTCGCGACGAGCTCGGTCGCCAGCGCCACGAGATCGAGCTGATCGCTTCCGAAAACATCGTCTCGCGCGCCGTTCTGGAAGCGCAGGGCTCGATCATGACCAACAAGTATGCGGAAGGCTATCCGGGCAAGCGCTACTACGGCGGCTGCCAGTTCGTCGACGTGGCCGAGGAGCTCGCCATCGAGCGCGCCAAGAAGCTGTTCGACTGCGGGTTCGCCAACGTCCAGCCGAATTCCGGCAGCCAGATGAACCAGGCCGTGTTCCTGGCGCTGCTGCAGCCCGGCGACACCTTCATGGGCCTGGACCTCAACTCCGGAGGCCATCTGACGCACGGCTCGCCCGTCAACATGAGCGGCAAGTGGTTCAAGGTCGTCTCCTATGGCGTGCGCAAGGACGACCACCTGCTCGACATGGACGAGATCGAGAGGCTGGCGCATGAGCACAAGCCGAAGCTCATCCTGGCGGGCGGCACCGCCTATTCGCGCATCTGGGACTGGAAGCGTTTTCGCGAGATCGCCGATGCGGTCGGCGCCTATCTGATGGTCGACATGGCCCATATCGCCGGTCTAGTCGCCGGCGGGGTGCATCCCTCGCCGCTGCCGCACGCGCATGTCGTCACCACCACCACGCACAAGAGCCTGCGCGGCCCGCGCGGCGGCATGGTGCTGACCAATCACGAGGACATCGCCAAGAAGATCAACTCGGCGGTGTTCCCCGGCTTGCAGGGCGGACCGCTGATGCACGTCATCGCCGCCAAGGCGGTGGCCTTCGGCGAGGCGCTGAAGCCCTCGTTCAAGACCTATGCGCAAAACGTCGCCGCCAACGCCAAGGCGCTGGCCTCGTCGCTGCAGGAAACCGGGCTCGACATCGTATCGGGAGGCACCGACAACCATCTCATGCTGGTCGACCTTCGCCCGAAGAACGCCACCGGCAAGCGCGCCGAGGCGGCGCTCGGGCGCGCCAACATCACCTGCAACAAGAACGGCATTCCCTTCGATCCCGAAAAGCCGTTCGTCACTTCCGGCGTTCGCCTCGGCACGCCGGCCGGCACCACGCGCGGCTTCGGCCAGGCCGAGTTCCGCGAGATCGGCAAGCTGATCGCCGAGGTGCTGGACGGGCTGAAGGCGGCGAATTCCGACGAGGGCAATGCGTCGGTCGAGGCTGCCGTGAAGGAAAAGGTCGTGGCGCTGACGGGCCGTTTTCCGCTCTATCCGTATCTGGGGTGAAGGGAAGCGGCCGTTCCCTTGATTTCGACCGGCCACGGTAATACCTTCCTGAAAGCAGGTATTACAGAGGTTGTCATGAGCACGAAGGTCACGACAAAGGGTCAGGTGACGATTCCAAAGGAAATACGTGATCTGTTGAACTTGAAACCCGGTAGCGAGGTGAAATTCCGCTATCGGAACAAGGAGATCGTTCTTGAGCGGGCGGACGGCGCGCCCCCGGTCAGCCGGTTTGAGAAGGCGATCGGCCATGCGGGGCCAGGTCCAACGACGGACGAGCTCATGAGGTTCCTGCGCGGAGATGATGATTGACGCTCGTCGATACGAACATCTTGTTCGATCTTGTCACTCGCAACACTGATTGGTTGGATTGGTCCTTACATGCACTGGGCAATGCAGCCGTAGCCGGCCCGGTCTCCATCAATGCCGTTATCTACGCAGAGTTGTCAGTCAGATATGAGACACTTGCGGAAGTGGACAATTTTCTCGAAGTGACCGGAATTCAGGTTGTCGATCTTTCGAACCGCACCGCCTTTCTCGCCGCAAAAGCCTATTCGAAGTACCGCTTGTCGGGTGGAACCAAAACCGGGGTTCTTTCCGACTTCTTCATCGGCGCGCACGCGCAGGCGCTGAGCGTTCCGCTGCTCACCCGCGATGTGCGCCGCTACAGAACCTATTTTCCCGAAGTGCGCCTGATCGCACCCCATATGAATTGAGCTGAACATGCGCTGCCCCTATTGCCAGTCCGAAGACACGCAGGTGAAGGATTCGCGGCCGGCGGAAGACGGCGCGGCGATCCGGCGGCGGCGTGTCTGCCCCGATTGCGGCGGGCGTTTTACGACCTTCGAGCGCGTGCAGTTGCGGGATCTGGTCGTCGTCAAGAAGTCGGGCCGCAAGGTGCCCTTCGATCGCGACAAGCTGTTGCGGTCGGTGGAGATCGCGGTGCGCAAGCGCAACGTCGATCCCGAGCGGATCGACCGCGCCGTCAGCGGCATCGTGCGCCAACTGGAGAGTTCGGGCGAAACCGAAATTCCGTCGGTCGAGGTAGGGCGTCTCGTCATGGACGCGCTGAAATCGCTCGACGACGTCGCCTATGTGCGTTTCGCCTCGGTCTACCGCAATTTTCGCGAGGCCAAGGATTTCCACGAACTGCTCGGCGAGTTGAAGGGCGACGAGGACGCAGCGGAGTGATGGCTGCAGGCGAAGGCAGCGTGCAGGACATACTGGACAGGCGCTATATGGCGGCGGCGCTCAGGCTGTCGCGGCGCAACCTCGGCCGCACCGGCACCAATCCCTCGGTCGGCACGCTGATCGTGCGCGACGACGGCGATGGTCCCATGATCGTGGGCCGGGGCGTCACAGCGATCGGCGGGCGGCCGCATGCGGAAACCGAGGCGTTGGCCGAGGCCGGCGCGCTGGCGCGCGCCGCCACTGCCTATGTCACGCTGGAGCCCTGTGCGCATCATGGCCGCACGCCGCCCTGCGCCAATGCGCTGGTCGCCGCAGGTGTCAGCCGCGTGGTGGGGGCGGCAAGCGACCCCGATCCGCGTGTGTCCGGCAAGGGCTACGCGATTCTGCGCGCGGCGGGCGTCGAGGTGGTAGAAGGTGTGCTGGCTGCGGAAACCGCCGACCAAATGGCCGGTTATATGAGCCGGTCGTTGCGCAAACGGCCTGAGATCGTCCTGAAGCTGGCGCTGTCCTGCGACGGCATGATCGGCCGGCGCGGCGCGGGCCAGGTTTCCATCACCGGCGAGATCGCGCGGCGCGAGGTGCAACTGATGCGGGTCGAGGCCGATGCCATCCTTGTCGGCATCGGCACGGTGCTGGAGGACGATCCGGCGCTTACCGTGCGCTCGCCCGGTCTGGAAAGCCGCTCGCCGGCCCGCATCGTGCTGGATCGGCAGATCCGTCTGCCGGAGACCTCGAAGCTAGTCGCAGGTGCCGATCGGGTCCCGCTCTATGTCGCGGCCTGCGCCGAAGCGGATACGGCACGCCGCGCCGCGCTGGAACGGTACGGCGTGCGCTTCATCGGCACCGAGACGGTGGATGGCCATATTGCCCTTCCTGAATTGATGGAAGATCTGGGCGCGATCGGCATGGCGAGCGTACTGGTCGAGGGCGGTGCGGATGTTGCGAGAGCATTCCTTGAGGACGGCCTCGTCGACAGGATCGTGCTGTTCAGGGGGACGGTCGAAATCGGCGAGGGCGGCGTGGCTTCGCCGATCGACGAGCGCAGCATCCCGGACGGCTTCAGGCATGTCCGGACGATGCAGTTTGCCGATGACGTCTGCAACGAATGGACAAGAGAGGCCTGATGTTCACGGGCATCGTCACCGATATCGGCACCGTTGCGGCGGTCAAGCGGCTGCGCGAAGGCGTGGGGCTGCGCATCGACACCGTCTATGACCCCGGGACGATCGACATCGGCGCCTCGATTTCCTGCGGCGGCGTTTGCCTGACCGTCACGGGTCTGCCCGAAGCTGGGTCCAACGCGCGCTGGTTCGAGGTCGAGGCGTGGGAGGAGGCGCTGCGGCTGACCACGGCCTCGCAATGGAAGGCCGGCACGCATGTCAATCTGGAGCGCGCGCTGAAGATCGGCGACGAACTGGGCGGGCACATCGTTTCCGGCCATGTCGACGGCATGGCCGAGATCGTGGGGCGCGAGGAAGAGGGCGACGCCGTGCGCTTCACGCTCGAAGCGCCGCGAGAGCTTGCGAAATTCATCGCGCCCAAGGGGTCGGTGGCGCTCGACGGCACGTCGCTGACGGTCAACAAGGTGGAAGGCACGCGCTTCGACGTGCTTCTGATCCAGCATTCCCTGTCGGTCACGACATGGGGCGAGCGGCTGGTCGGCGATCGTGTCAACCTGGAGGTCGACACGATGGCGCGCTATGCGGCGCGGCTTGCCGAAGCGGCCGGGCAGGGGCTTTGAGACAGATCGCGCGAATCTGAAGGCCTGGCCGCTCTCCGCGCTTGCGGTCGCGGCCGCTTCGGCCTAAGGGACGCGCTTCCTGGAGACCCCGATGGCTGGAACATCAGAACACGGCAAGGCATTCGTCCGCCCCGAGCGGAGCGTGCACCTTCTTATTATCGAGGCGCGCTTCCATGACGACCTGGCCGACGCGCTGCTCGACGGCGCGAAGAGCGCGCTGGATGAAGCGGGCGCAACCTACGACGTCGTCACCGTGCCTGGCTCGCTGGAGATTCCCGCAGTCATTTCCTTCGCCCTGGACGGCGGCGCTGCCGGCGGGCGCGGCTATGACGGTTTCGTCGCGCTCGGCACGGTCATTCGCGGCGACACCTATCATTTCGATATCGTCGCCAATGAATCATCGCGCGCGCTGATGGACCTGTCCGTGCAGGACTCGGTCTGCATCGGCAACGGCATCCTGACCACCGAAAACGATGAGCAGGCCTGGGCGCGCGCGCGCAAGAGCGAGGGCGACAAGGGCGGCTTCGCGGCTCGCGCGGCGCTGACCATGATCGCGCTCAAGGACCGACTGGGGAGGGGCGCGTGAGCGATCCCGTCACGTCGGGCCAGCAGGGCCGACCGGCAAACAAGCGTGGCGCTGCCCGTCTGGCGGCCGTGCAGGCGCTTTACCAGATGGACGTCGCCGGCAGCGGACTCCTGGAGACGACCGCCGAATACGAGGCGTTCCGGCTTGGCAAGGAAGTGGACGGCGCGACCTATCGCGAGGCCGACGCCCAATGGTTCCGGGCCATCCTTTCCGGCGTCGTCGAGAACCAGAAAAGCATCGACCCGATCATCCGCCAGGCGCTGACGGAGGACTGGCCGCTTTCGCGCCTGGATTCGACCCTGCGCGCCATCCTGCGTGCCGGCGTCTACGAGTTGATGAAGCGCTCGGACGTGCCGGTGGCGGTCATCGTTTCCGAATATGTCGACATCGGCAAGGCGTTCTACGACGAGGACGAGCCGAAGCTCGTCAATGCGGTGCTCGACAGGGTTTCGCGCCGGGTTCGCGGCGAGGGCCGGGGAAAGGGCGCGTGAGCGCGACAGCGGCTGCCGGCGCCGCCCGCGAGGCGCGCCGCACGGCGCTCATCCTCGCAGCCGCGCAGGCCATATTGGGTTCCGGCGCGCCGATCTGCTTCGCGCTCGGCGCTTTGGCCGGCAGCTATATGCTCGGCGCCGACAAGTCCCTGGCAACCGCGCCGCTCACCGGTTTCAATATCGGTGTCGCGCTGGGAGCGCTTCCGGCCGCCGCCGTCGTCCGCGCGCTCGGCCACCGCAACGGATTCATGACCGGAACCTTGCTGACGGCTTTCGGCGGCCTGCTGGCGACCATCGCGCTCTTCCATTCCAGTTTCTGGCTCTTTGCCCTCGGATTGCTGGTGGTCGGGTCCGGCAACGCCTTCGTGCAGCAGTTTCGTTTCGCTGCCGCCGACAATGCGCCGCCGGAATTCAAGGCGCGCGCCATCTCCTTCGTGCTGGCCGGCGGCATCGTCACCGCCGTCGTCGGACCGCAGACGGTGATCTTCACGCATGACCTGCTGGCGCCGGTGCCCTTCGCGGGTTCCTTCGCGGCAATCGTGGTGCTGGCCGGCATCGGCGCATCCATCCTGTTCCTGCTGCGCAAGGAAAGCCGCATCGAGGCCCGGCAGGCAGAGTCCCACGCCGGACGCTCGCTTGCCGAGATCGTCACGCAGCCGCGCTATGCGGTGGCGCTGGGATGCGGCGTCGCCGCCTACGCGCTCATGACGTTCGTGATGACGGGTGCGCCGCTGGCCATGGTGGGCTGCGGCTTCTCTTCCGATCAGGCGACGCTCGGCATCTCCTGGCACGTCATGGCCATGTTCGGGCCTAGCTTTTTCACCGGCCGCCTCATCCATCGTTTCGGCGCCCCCACGATCGTCGCCTGCGGCTTCCTGCTTCTGATCGGCTGCGCCACTGTGGCCATGTCGGGCATCCAGCTATGGCAGTTCTGGACGGCGCTTGTCCTGCTCGGCCTCGGCTGGAATTTCGCCTTTATCGGCTCCACCGCCATCGTGGCTCAATGCTACGCGCCCGAGGAAAAGGGCAGGGCGCAGGGTTTCCACGACTTCGTGCTGTTTTCGAGCGTCGCATTCGCCTCGCTGATGTCGGGAACGGTTTACAACCACTGGGGCTGGGACGTGCTGGTGAGAATCATCCTCCCCGTGGCACTGCTCGGTATCCTGGGGATCGGTTCCCTGCGTTTCCTTGGCCGGCGCGGCACGGTCACCTGACGGCGCTTCTCCTCGTCCTTTCGTTTGAAAAGCAGGCAAAAACCGGCCGATAGCTTGACGTTGGTCGGGCCGTTTCGCATAAGCCGAAGCGAGGGACCAGCGTCGCCGGCGGCGGGGCAGGCCCGCGTCCAACGGCCCGGGGAGGGGTCCCAAGGGGCCATCAAGTGAGGAAAATCCGCAAATGACCATGCTTTTTGTCGTCATTCTCTGCGGCGTCTTGTCCATCGTCTATGCCATCTGGGCCACGCGCTCGGTAATGGCGGCCGATCAGGGCAATGCACGCATGCAGGAGATCTCGGCTGCGATCCGCGAGGGCGCGCAGGCTTATCTCAATCGGCAATACACAACCATCGCCATCGTGGGCGTGGTCGTGTTCCTGCTCGCCTGGTGGCTGCTTTCGGCCGCCGCCGCCGTCGGCTTCCTGGTCGGCGCCGTGCTGTCCGGCGCCGCCGGCTACATCGGCATGAACGTTTCGGTGCGCGCCAATGTGCGCACGGCGCAGGCCGCTTCCAACAGCCTGGCCGCCGGCCTCGACATCGCTTTCAAATCCGGCGCCATCACCGGCCTTCTGGTGGCCGGCCTCGCGCTGCTCGGCGTGTCGGTCTATTACTGGGTGCTGACCGGTCCGCTCGGCCACCAGCCGGGCGACCGCGAGGTGATCGACGCGCTGGTCGCGCTCGGCTTCGGCGCTTCGCTGATCTCCATCTTCGCCCGTCTCGGCGGCGGCATCTTCACTAAGGGTGCGGATGTCGGCGGCGATCTCGTCGGCAAGGTCGAGGCCGGCATTCCGGAAGATGACCCGCGCAACCCGGCGACCATCGCCGACAATGTCGGCGACAATGTCGGCGACTGTGCCGGCATGGCGGCCGACCTGTTCGAGACCTATGCCGTGACCGTCGTCGCGACCATGGTCCTGGCGGCGATCTTCTTTGGCACGGCTGCGAACCTCGCCGAGGTGATGCTTTATCCGCTGGTCATCTGCGGCGCCTGCATCGTCACCTCGATCATCGGCACCTTCTTCGTCAAGCTCGGCTCCAACGGCTCGATCATGGGCGCCCTCTACAAGGGCCTGATCGTCACCGGCATCCTGTCGATCGTGGGTCTTGCCATCGCCAACATGCTGACGATCGGCTGGGGCGAGGTCGGAACGGTCAAGAGCGTGCTCGGCGCGGATATGACGATCACCGGCAGCAACCTGTTCATCTGCGGCCTGATCGGCCTGGTCGTGACGGGCCTCATCGTCGTCATCACCGAGTACTACACCGGCACCGGCAAGCGGCCGGTGGTCTCGATCGCCCAGTCGTCGGTCACCGGCCACGGCACCAACGTCATCCAGGGCCTCGCCGTCTCGCTGGAATCGACGGCGCTGCCGGCCATCGTCATCGTCGGCGGCATCATCGCGACCTACCAGCTCGCCGGCCTGTTCGGCACGGCGATCGCGGTGACCACCATGCTCGGCCTCGCCGGCATGATCGTCGCGCTCGACGCCTTCGGCCCGGTGACCGACAATGCCGGCGGCATCGCCGAAATGTCGGGTCTTCCCGCCGAGGTGCGCCATTCGACGGACGCGCTGGACGCGGTCGGCAACACGACCAAGGCCGTCACCAAGGGCTACGCGATCGGTTCCGCCGGTCTCGGCGCGCTGGTGCTGTTCGCCGCCTACTCCAACGACCTGCAGTTTTTCGCGGCGAACGGAGCGCAGTATCCGTACTTCTCCGATCTCGGCAGCGTCTCGTTCGACCTTTCGAACCCGTATGTCGTGGCCGGCCTGATCTTCGGCGGCCTAATCCCCTACCTGTCCGGCGGCATCGCCATGACGGCGGTGGGTCGCGCGGCAGGCTCGATCGTGGAGGAAGTGCGCCGCCAGTTCCGCGAGGATCCCGGCATCATGCAGGGCACGTCCAAGCCGAACTACGCGCGCGCGGTCGACCTTTTGACCAAGGCGGCGATCAAGGAGATGATCATCCCGTCGCTGCTGCCGGTGCTGGCACCGCTGGTGGTCTATTTCGGCGTGCTGCTGATCTCCGGCTCCAAGGCCTCGGCCTTCGCCGCGCTCGGCGCCTCGCTGCTCGGCGTGATCGTGAACGGCCTGTTCGTCGCCATCTCCATGACATCCGGCGGCGGCGCGTGGGACAACGCCAAGAAGTCGTTCGAGGACGGTTTCGTCGACAAGGACGGCGTCAAGCACCTCAAGGGTTCCGAGGCGCACAAGGCGTCGGTGACGGGCGACACGGTCGGCGACCCCTACAAGGACACCGCCGGCCCGGCCGTCAACCCGGCGATCAAGATCACCAACATCGTGGCGCTGCTTTTGCTGGCCGTGCTGGCACATAGCTGATCGCGCTGCGCAACGGCCCTGCAAGCAAGCCGGGCCGACAACCAAGAAAAAACCCGCAGGAGCGATCCTGCGGGTTTTGTTTTTTGGGAAGGCCGGCGGTCGCGGCGGAGGATTATCCGCCGCCGAGTAGGCTGGCGGCCGAGCCGGCGCTCATCTTGCCCGCGCCGGAGATGATCTGGGACAGGAAATTCTGGTCCTTGCCGCCCGTCGGCGTGGTGCGCGAGACGAAATCGAAGACCTTGCCGTCCTTCAGCCCGTAATTGGCGATCCGGCTGACGCGGTTGTCCGAGCCGAAATAGATGGCCAGCACCTTCTGGTCCACCAGCTTCGGGTTCTCGAAGGCGACGGAGCGCCGGCGTGTCTGCGATATGTAGTAGAAGACCTCGTTGTCGAAGGTCGCGGTGGTGGACGGCGTTCCGAGCGCCAGCAGCACCTGCTCACGGCTCGACCCGACCGGAACCTGATCCAATGTGTCCTGATCGATAATGTAACCCTGATTGAGCGTTTCGCCCGGATTGAGGTCGCCGACCATCTTGGAGGTGTTGCAGCCGGACAGCGCCGCCGCAACGACAAGCACCGAGGCCGCACCCGCAAAACCATGATGACCGGACTTGAATTTCAGCGCGCGCAACGACAACTCCCTGTTCCCCTTCCGGCGCCGGCTTGCGCGGGGCCGCGAAACCGGTAAACCAGCTTGGCTGACGATGCAACAACGCCCTTCACGGGCTCCGGAGACCGCCCTCATGTTCCAGCGTCTGTTCGGCCGCGAAACCAAGGCCAACCGGACCGTCACCGAGGCGCTTTATGAGCGAATCGTGGCGGCGGCGCGGCAGCCGGTGTTTTATTCGCAATGGCTCGTTCCAGATACGCCGCTGGGGCGTTTCGAAATGGTGTCGCTGATGATGCTCCTGTTCCAGCATCGGCTGCGCGGGGAGGACGGTGTCGCAAGGGATGTGGCGCAGGTGCTGATCGACGAGTTCTTCACCGATGTCGAGCATTCGCTGCGCGAGCTCGGCATCAGCGATCCGGGCGTGCCGAAGCGCATGAAAAAGCTCGCCCGCATGTTCTACGGCCGCACCGCCGCCTATACCGAGGCGCTCGACGCTGACGACAGGGATGCCATGACAAGAGCATTGATGCGCAACGTGCGGCCCGATACCGCTGCGTGGCCGGAGGCCGACGCTCTGGCTGCCTATGCGTTCGATGCGCAAAAGGCGCTGGCCGCCCAGTCGACGGACGCCCTCTGTGCTGGACAGTTGAATTTTCCGGAAGCGATCGAAAGCTTGCGCTGATGCACGCAGAAGACAAGAAAAGCCCGGTCTCCTTTCTGGCCCATGTCGCGCGCTTGCCGCAGAGGGGGGTGCCGGTCGTCATCGAGGCCGACGAGACCCAGCGCCTGGCGCTGGCGGCGGAACACGGGATTGTCTCGGTGGAGAAGTTTCGGGCCGACCTGTCGGTCGAGCCGTGGAAGCGGCACGGCGTCAAGGTCACGGGCCGCGTCGAGGCCGACATCACGCAGGAATGCGTGGTCACGCTCGAGCCGTTGAAAACGCATATCGACGAAGCGGTCGAGGGGCTGTTCCTGCCGGAGGAATCGAAGCTGGGGCGGCTCGGCTTCGAGGAGGGCGGCGAGATTCTGCTCGCTGCCGAGGGGCCGGACAGTCCCGAGACCTTTCACGGCGACAGCATCGACGTGGGCGCACTGGCGGAGCAGTTTTTCGGCCTCGGCATCGATCCCTACGCACGCAAGCCCGGCGCGACGCTGGATGCCGGCGACGAAGAGGGGACGGAAGAAAGCGATTTCCAGCGCAAGTTGCGGTCGCTGCTGAAGAAAAGCTGACGGACCTGTATCCCTCGTCCCACAACTGCGTGAAAGGCTCGGCATTGACAGAAAAGTCGGTTGTGCGGCGGCTCAAAACCGCTATTTTCCGCCGGGCGCCCGGGCGTCCGGCGCGAAAAGGCGAGAAGAAGAACAGCGCGTGATCAGAATTTCCATCGATGCCATGGGCGGCGATCACGGACCGGACGTGGTCATCCCCGCGCTCATGACAGTCGCGACACGGCGTCCCGACATCCGTTTCATCATCTACGGACTGGAAGACCAGGTTCGCCCTGAACTGGCCAAGTTCCCGCAACTGGCCGAAAAGAGCGAGTTCGTCCATTGCGAGGTCGCGGTGAAGATGGACGAGAAACCGAGCGCGGCGCTGCGGCACGGCCGCTGGAAGTCGTCCATGTGGAAGGCAATCGAGGCGGTGAAGTCCGACACGTCGGACGCCTGCGTGTCGGCCGGCAACACCGGCGCGCTGATGGCCATGTCCAAGTTCTGCCTGCGTACCATGGCGTCGATCGACCGGCCGGCGATCGCGGCGATCTGGCCGACGCTGCGCAGCGAAAGCGTGGTGCTCGACGTCGGCGCGACCATCGGCGCGGATTCCCACCAGCTGGTCGATTTCGCCATCCTCGGCGCGGCCATGGCACGCTCGGTGTTCGGCATAGACCGGCCGACCGTGGGTCTCCTCAATGTCGGGGTGGAAGAGGTCAAAGGCCAGGAAGAGGTCAAGGACGCCGGCCGGATGCTGCGCGAGGCCGATCTCGGGTCGATGACCTATCGCGGCTTCGTCGAGGGGGACGACATCGGCAAGGGCACGGTCGATGTCGTGGTGACGGAAGGCTTTTCCGGCAACATCGCGCTCAAGACCGCCGAGGGCACGGCGCGCCAGATCGCCGGCTACCTGCGTTCGGCCATGAGGCGCACGCTGATGGCCAGGATCGGTTACATCTTTGCTAAGAGCGCTTTCAATGCGCTGCGCGACAAGATGGATGTCAGCCGCGCCAATGGCGGCGTTTTCCTGGGGCTGAACGGCATCGTGGTGAAAAGCCACGGCGGCGCCGATTCCGAAGGATTCGCCGCGGCGGTGGAACTCGCCTACGACATGGTGCGCAACCGGATACTGGACCGCATCGAGGCCGACCTGGACCTGTTCCACGCCCGCAACCGGCAGGCGGCCGCAACCAAGAGCGCCGACGTCGAAGTCGACGAAGAAGGATAGAATTCCCTTGATCAGATCAGTCGTGCGCGGCACAGGCTCCGCTCTGCCCCGGCGCATCATGAAGAACATCGACTTCGAGGGCGTGGTCGAGACCACCGACGAATGGATCGTGCAGCGCACCGGCATTCGCCAGCGCCACATCGCTTCCGACGACGAGACGACGGCCTCGCTCGGTGAAGCTGCAGCGCGCGCGGCCCTGGCCGATGCAGGCCTGACGCCGGACGACATCGACCTCGTGCTGGTCGCCACCTCGACGCCCAACAACACCTTTCCCGCCACCGCGGTCGAAATCCAGAACCGGCTCGGCATGCGCCACGGCTTCGCCTTCGACATGCAGGCCGTGTGTTCCGGCTTCGTCTATGCTGTTACCACGGCGGACGCCTACATCCGCGGCGGCATCGCAAAGCGCGTGCTGGTCATCGGCTCGGAAACCTTCTCGCGCATCCTCGACTGGAACGACCGCTCGACCTGCGTGCTGTTCGGGGACGGCGCCGGCGCGCTGGTGCTGGAGGCGCAGCAGGGCGAGGGGACCATCGCCGATCGCGGCGTGCTGGCGGTCAGCCTGCGCTCCGACGGCGCGCACAAGGACAAGCTCTATGTCGACGGCGGCCCTTCGACCACGGGCACGGTCGGCCATCTGAGGATGGAAGGACGCGAGGTCTTCAAGCACGCGGTCGGCATGATCACCGACGTGATCGAGGCGACGTTCGGCCAGGCCGGAATCTCGGCCGGGGACCTCGACTGGTTCGTCCCGCACCAGGCGAATAAACGAATTATTGACGCTTCCGCCAAGAAGCTCGGGATAGAAGAGCGCAAGGTAGTGGTTACCGTCGATCTTCACGGTAATACATCAGCGGCATCGGTGCCGCTGGCGTTGTCGATCGCGGCCCATGACGGCCGCATCAAGCGGGGCGACCTGGTGCTGCTCGAAGCGATGGGCGGCGGTTTCACATGGGGCGCCGTTCTGATTCGCTGGTAGGGACGAACCGAGCGGTACGGTCCCTTGACCTAGCCGGATCAATTCCATACGCTTCGCTGCCGCTGCTTATATCGATTTATTTTTTTAACTGATGGGACGGTCGATGGGGGGAAAGACACTTACGCGTGCCGACCTTGCCGAGGCCGTTTACAGGAAAGTCGGCCTGTCGCGCACCGAGTCAGCGGAACTGGTCGAAGCGGTGCTGGACGAGATCTGCGAGGCAATCGTCCGCGGCGAGACCGTGAAGCTTTCCTCCTTCGCGACCTTCCATGTCCGCTCCAAGAACGAGCGCATCGGCCGCAATCCCAAGACCGGCGAGGAAGTGCCGATCCTGCCGCGTCGGGTCATGACGTTCAAGGCGTCCAACGTGCTCAAGAGCCGCATCCTGCGCTCGCATCAGAACCGGGCGAAGAGCGGCAAGTAGGCCCGCTTTCTCGAAAACCCGGTTGACAAAGCCGGCATATCTGACGCCGGGCTTGAATGATGAGGCATAAATCGCTGAAATAAGGTTCGATTCGGCGCGTGAGTGTCGTTTCCAATGGTCCAGCGTGAGGATGCGCCCATGGACAAGAGCCCCGATGCTTTCCGCACCATCAGCGAGGTCGCCGAGGAACTCGACCTGCCGCAGCACGTGCTGCGTTTCTGGGAGACCCGCTTCAACCAGATCAAGCCGATGAAGCGCGGCGGCGGCCGTCGTTATTACCGGCCGCAGGATGTCGACCTGATCAAGGGCATCCGCCACATGCTCTACGACCAGGGCTACACGATCAAAGGCGTTCAGAAGCTCCTGCGGGAGAACGGCAATCAGTTCCTGGTCGCGATCGGCAATGGCGACGTCGCCGCAATCGAGGCGATCGCCCAGCGCAAGCAGGCCGACGCCGTGCCGCTGACGCCCGGCGCGCAACCCAGGCAAGGCGACGACGAGATGCTGGTGGGGCAGGCCAGGGCCAAGCCGAGCCGCCGCTTCTTCGGCCTCGGCAAGGCCGAGGACGAAGGGCCGGTCGCCGCGGACGGCGGCAAGCTTTCGCGTGACAACCGCGCCCTGCTTCAGGAAGCCCTGTTCGACCTGTTGGAGTGCAAGCGCCTGCTCGACCAGGTTCGCTGACGGGGCGACCAGGCACCGGTCGCGGCAACAGGAACGCCAGGAACCTTCCGGGCCGAAAACCGTTCTGTTCCCTCACGTATCAACGGATCAGAGGGATTTGGACATGGCCGGTTTTCGCGATCTCACGGATGTGGACCTCGAGCACCAGATTGCCGCGCTCAGCAAGGAATTGACGACACTCAAGAAGGCCGTCGCGCGCCGCGGCAGCGGTTACTACGAAGACGGCCGCGACATGGCGATGGACTATTATTCGGATCTGAGCGATCGCATCGCGCAGAGCCTGCCGCATATCCGTAAGCGCGCGCGGATGGTGGAAGAGACCGCACGGGACCATCCTGCCGCTACCGTCGCCGTCGGGCTCGTTGTGCTCGGGTTGATCGCCACGCTCGCCTTCAATCGCAGATAGGGTTCGACGCTTCCTTACAGATGTGAAGCGGGGACAGCCACGGCATCAGCCGCGGTTGCCTTTCAACCATGCGATCTGACGATAGCCGCGCCGCAACGCGGTTACAGCCGAGCCAACGGCCACGATGGCGAGAGCGACAATCAGCACGTCGTTGCGGCCGTTCCACAGCGGTTCGAGAATCGACAGGAGCGCCGCCGCCGTGACCAGCGCCATGCGGTGTTGCTTGGCCATGGGGCCGGAAAAGTCGCTCGGCCCGCCATTGGCGCGGCCGAGCTCGCGGACATAGGCGGTCAGCACCGAAAAGCAGGCGGCGGCCCAGCCCAGGCCGGGCATGTCCACGCCGTAGCCGATGCCCGCCATGATCGCGACATCGGCGACCCGGTCGGGGAACTCGTTCCAGAATGGACCGTCGGCCTCCGCCTTGCCGCCTTCGACCGCGACCATGCCGTCGAAAAGGTTGCACAGGAGACGAAGCTGGCAGAACAGGGCGGCTGCGATCAGCAGCGCAATCCTTGCCATGCCGTCGCTCCGGCCCGCCAGCCAGAAGGCCGCGCCGGCCAGGATGCCGGCGACGATGCTGCCCTTGGAGATGAGGTTCGGCGTTATCGCGCGCGACGCCAGATACCTGGCGGTCGCCTGCGCCCAGCGCGTGTCGCGGCTCGCCAGCGGCCGGCGGTCGCCCTTGGGTGTCCTCGGATCTTCTCCTTTTGTCATGTCAGCGACCACCAGTAGCGGGTGAGATGGAAGAAGACCGGCGCGGAAAACACCACCGAGTCCAGCCGGTCGATCAGGCCGCCATGCCCTTCGATGAGATGACCCCAGTCCTTGACGCCGCGGTCACGCTTGATCGCCGACATCACCAGCCCGCCGAAGAAGCCCATCAGCGTGATGACGAAGGCCATCGCCCCGGCCTGCAACGGCGTGAAGGGGGTGATCCACCACAGGCCGGCGCCGATCAGGCTGGCGCTGGCGACGCCGCCCACAAACCCCTCCACGGTCTTGGAGGGCGAGAGGTTGGGGGCGATCCTGGTGCGTCCCAGCATCTTGCCCCATACATATTGCAGAACGTCGCTCAACTGCACGACGATCACCAGGAAGGCGATGAGCAGGACGTTGCGTCCCTCGTAACCTGGAATATGCAAGGTGAGCAGGGCGGGCACGTGCGAGGCGCAGAAGACGCAGATCATCAGCGCCCACTGCACTTCCGCTATGCGCACAAGGAAATGCTGCGTGTCGCCGCGCACGGCCGAGATGATCGGCATCAGCAGGAAGGCGTAGACCGGGATGAATACGGAAAAGATGCCGTAGTTCTCGAACCAGAGCAGCACGTATTGCGCCGGCAGGACAACGAAGAACGCCGTCGCCAGCGCCCAGTGGTCGGCGCGGCGCGTGTTGGTCAGCGTCACGAATTCGCGCAGCGCCGCGAAGGAGCAGAAGGCGAAAAGGATCAGCACGCCGATCCTGCCGGCCAAAAAGGCGACGGCGATCAGGATCGCCATGATCCACCAGGCGTTGATGCGGGCGTTGAGGTTCTCGATGGCCGCGTTCGATCCGTCCGGCGACAGGCGCCGCTCCAGCATGTGGCCGACGAAAGAAGCGACGAGCAGGACGCCGCAAATGCCGAGCACGAGCACCAGCATGTCGGATTGGGTCTGACTCATTCGGAAGCCTTTCCGGGCGAAAGGGCGAGGAGGGCATTACTGGCGCGTTGCAGGAACGCTTCCTTGCTCTCGCCTTCGGCCAGGCGCAGCGGAGCGCCGAAGGTGACGGTGCAGATCAGCGGCACGGGGATGAATTCGCCCTTCGGCATGACCCGGTTCAGGTTGGTGATCCAGACGGGCACGAGGTCGAAATCGGGCTGGAGCGTCGCCAGATGGTACAGGCCCGACTTGAAGGGCTGGAGAGGCTCGTCCGTCTGGTTGCGGGTTCCTTCGGGGAAGAGGATGAGCGACGAGCCTTCCCGCATGGCTTCGCCCATCTGCGCAACAGGGTCGACGGTGCGCCTGTCACGATCGCGTTCGATCAGGACGGCGTTGAAGACGTCACGGCCGATGAAGCGGCGCAGCTTCGACTTCAGCCAGTAGTCGGCGCCGGCCACCGGGCGCACCCGGCGGCGCAGGCGCGGCGGCAGCACGGCCCAGATCAGGATGAAGTCGCCGTGGCTCGAATGGTTAGCGAAATAGACCGAGCGCCGGCGAGGCGGGCCGCTGTCGCTCCAGATCGGACGAACGGCGGTCACGGCGCGCGCGAACAGCAGGATGGCCGTCGCCACCGGCCTGGCAATCACCGATTTCATCGAGCCCCTCGCGTTGCTTCGGCCCTTCCTTACAGCACGACGTGTTTGATCGGATTCATGTGTCGTGCTGCAAGCTTTTGTTTTTCGCATGTCGTTGTCCCAAAACCGCTGCGCACTTTTGGGCGACATGCTTTAGCCGATGGGTGCATTTCTGCAAACCGGGCGACGGACCGGGAAGGGCAGGGTTTCTCAGCGGAACGTCAGCGGGATCGCGAAGGAATGGCGCCCGCCGCCGAGGCCGTCTGGCGGCGCCGGCACGCGCGCGGCCCGCACCATGCCGAGCGCCGCCCTGTCGAGCCTTGCATTGCCGGACGAACCGGAGATGCTTGCCGAGACGATGGAGCCCGATGCGCTCACCACGAAGCTGACGCGGACGGTGCCGCGCATGCCGCGCACCGCACCGGCGCGGCGCGCGATGGCCGCGCGGACGGCGCTGTTCCAGCGCGACGGGTCGACCTGCGGCGCGCTCGACGCCGCCGATGCCACCGAGGCAGGGGGCTGCCTACGCTTGGGCGGCCGCGCGGCTTCCTTGGGTTTTTCCTTCGTGACCTCCGCCTTGCGGCGCACCGGCTTCTTCTTCGGCGGCTCCGGCCTGTCCTCCACCTTCCTTTCGGGGCGGGGCTGCGGCAGGGGAACCGCAACCTCCGGCGTCACCGCCGCGACGGTTTCCTGCTCGACGATCTCAGGCTCCGTCTCCTCCGGCTCATCGGGCTTCGCCTCGGCGACCTCCGGTGCAGGCTGCTCCTCCTCAGGCTCCGCCTGAGCGACCTCCTCCGGCTGCGCCTCCTGCACGGTCTCGGGCTGGTCCTCCATGACCTTCTCGCGTTCGGGCTCGACGGCTTCGGTGGTTTCCTCGACCGGGTTGACCTCGTCGACGGGATCTTCCCGCGCCAGCGTTTCGGACTGCACCGTGTCCGGAACGGAAATCGGAATCGGCGCGAGGTCGATCTCCATCGCCTCCTCCATCGCGTCGTGCTCCGGCACCGGGTCGATGTCGCGCAACAGGTAGGCGAAGGCGCCGTGCGCGGCCAGCACGAAAAGCCCTGCGATCAGCCACAGCGCCGCGTCGCGCATCGGTGGCCGCCTCGTCAGGGCAAGTTCGGCCGGGCCTGTCATGGCGTGCCGCTCGCGCCCGCGGGCACGCTCTCTATGCCGACGAGCGCGACCTTGAGGTAGCCGGCGGCGCGCAGCAGGTTCATCACCTCCATCAGGTCGCCATAGGGCACGTCCTTGTCGGCGCGCAGGAATATGCGCGTCTCCTTGTCCGCTCCTGTGATCCTGTCGAGAGCCTGGCCGAATCCCTGTCGCGGCAGGGTCTCGTTGCCGAGTGAAAGGGACAGGTCGCGTTTCACCGTCAGGAACGCCGGCTTGTCGGGACGAGGCGTCGCCGCAGCGGTCGAGGCCGGCAGGTCGACATTGACGTCGACCGTGGCCAGGGGGGCCGCCACCATGAAGATGATGAGCAGGACCAGCATGACGTCGATGAAGGGCGTCACGTTGATCTCGTGCGTTTCCTCCAGATCGTCGCCGACGCTTTCGCGGATCTTTGCGGCCACCGTCCCGCTCCTATTCGGCCGCCAGGGCGCGCGCCGGCGTCGCGCGATAGTCGAGGTCGCGGCTGACCAGCCGCTCGACGCCGGCCGAAGCGTCGGCGAGGACCTGCCGGTATCCGGCGATGGCGCGGGCAAAGACGTTGTAGATGACGACAGCGGGAATAGCCGCCACCAGACCCAGCGCGGTCGCCAGCAGCGCTTCCGCGATGCCCGGCGCGACCACGGCGAGGTTCGTCGTCTGCGCCTGCGAAATGCCGATGAAGGCGTTCATGATGCCCCAGACCGTGCCGAACAGGCCGACGAAGGGCGCCGTCGAGCCGATCGTCGCCAGCAGGCCGGTGCCGCGGGTCATGCGGCGGGCGGCCTGCGCCTCGATGCGCGACAGGCGCGAGGCGACGCGTTCCTTCAAGCCTTCACCGCCGCAATGGTCGAGCGCTTTCGACGACAGTTCCACTTCCTGGCTCGCGGCCTGCACCAGCAGGCTTGCGGCATTGCTGCCCGAACCGAGCATCTTGGCGGCCTGGTCGAGCGAGCGGGCCTGCACGATGACATGGGCGCCGCGCCATGCGCGGGTGCGCGCGGCCAAAAGCTCGAGCGACTTGGCGAGCCACACCGTCCAGGTGACGAGCGACGCGAAGGCGAGACCGATCATCACCGCTTTCACGATGATGTCTGCGTTCATGAACATGCCCCACGGCGACAGGTTGTGCGGCAGGAGGGTCGTGGGGATCGCTTCCGCCTCGGTGGTCGATCCGGCATCGGGCGCAACTGCGTTCTGAGCGTCAGCCGCCTCGGGTGCGGGAACGACGGGAGCCGGATCGGAGGCCAGCATGCCGGTTTGCGGCGCGGGCGCCGCCTGGGAAGGCTGGTCGGGGAGGCTTTCCTGCGCCGCCGAGGCCGTGGCGGCGAGGGCGAGGGCAAGGCAGGCGATGACGGCAAGCGATCTCATGTGCGAATTCCGCTGGAATGATTTCTGGACAAATACACTCAACTAATGTGCGGGTTCAATGGCGCGATGCCGATTTATCGGCAAAGTTTCCGTCGTTCGTGCGCGCTGTGCGATCATCCGGGCACGCATCCGGGATAGCGGGCGGGCAAATTGCCCAGGGCGAGGGGGCGCGGCGGTGGATCCGCGCGCCGGCGTGCCAGATGCGTGAAAACAGATGAAGCGGTCGGGTGCGCTGCGCTGCGTCGCAAATGAGCAGCTTCCGGTCAGGCAAGCGGTTTTAGCCCTTGCCTCGCAACCGGCGAGCCTATAAGGCTTCGCGCGGTTCGGAGTGTAGCGCAGCCCGGTAGCGCACTTGACTGGGGGTCAAGGGGTCGTGGGTTCGAATCCCGCCACTCCGACCATTTTTCTCTCTTTCGGGCAGAGCCGTTCATCGTCGCGGCTGCTTGTAATTATAAGCGCCATATCAATTGCTGACTCGTGCGCGGCTCAGGGCGGTGTGCCGATCGTTGCAGTTCGCATGACGGCTGTCCAATCCACCTTCGAAAACGATTTCTTAACCCTGTCCCGAGGCGGTTGTGCGCTTGCGACCGCTTCTCTGTGGGAGATCGTTGACATTCGAACAAAATTAGAACAAATTACGAACATACTGAAAACAGGAGAGCGAAATGAGCGATTTTGTTCAGGATGTCGTCTCGCTGGTGTGCATGAGCACCTTCCTCGTCTCGATGGCACTTTGGATCGGAGCGATGTGATTAAATGGGTGCGGAGCGGACCTGAAAGATCGCGATGCGCTTTGGCTCTCGACTCCGGAGGCGGCTTCAGCCGGCCTTGCGCAACGGTGTCGCTGGGGAGACGGCCGGTCCGAAAACGGTCTCGAAAGCAGTCTTCAGCGCCACGTCCAGGTCGGTCATGGTGACCGGCAACCCGAGGTCGACGAGGCTGGTCACGCCGTGATCGGCGACGCCGCACGGCACGATGCCGGTGAAATGCGTCAGGTCCGGTTCGACGTTGATGGCGATGCCGTGGAAGCTGACCCAGCGCCTCAGGCGAATGCCGATGGCGGCGATCTTGTCTTCCGCCGGCGAACCGTTCGGCATGACGGGGCGATCGGGCCGCACCACCCACACGCCGACCCGATCCTCGCGCCGCTCGCCCTTGACGTTGAAGGCGGCCAGCGTGGCGATGATCCATTCCTCGAGCGCGGCCACGAAAGCGCGCACGTCCTCGCGTCGCCGTTTCAGGTCGATCATCACATAGGCGACCCGCTGGCCCGGCCCGTGATAGGTGTATTCTCCGCCGCGCCCGGCCGCGAACACGGGGAAACGGTCGGGGTCGATGAGGTCGTGCGACCGTGCCGAGGTGCCGGCCGTGTAGAGGGGCGGATGCTCGACCAGCCAGACCAGCTCGCCTGCGGCGCCGTCGCGGATGGCGGCCGCGCGCGCTTCCATGAACTGCAGCGCGTCGGGATAGGAGGTCAGGCCCGGTTCGATCCGCCATTCGACCGCGGCGGAGCCGGGCAGGGGCAGGAATGACGTGGCTAGCTGGCTACGGTCGGGCATGGTCTGTTTCTCGCTGCCCTTCATATGGCGGCAAACGAGGCGATCGTCCAGTCCGGCACCGATGGCGCCAGGTATGGTCAATTCGATTAAGGTTTTAACGAAAGGTTGACGCTCTTATGGCATGGACTGGGTATGGACCAGGAGAGCGGCAAATCGAGATCGGACTGGCGGGCGATGGGCCTGTGCCTGCTGCATGTCGCCATTCTTTTCGTGCCGATTGCGTTCTGCCTGTTGCTGCTTGCCGGTGTGTCGATGCAGAAATCGGCGACGGCGCGGCTCGATCCGATCGAGACGGGATCGATCCGGCATCGTTAGTCCGGCATCGTTAGAGAGTGCGGGAAGGGCGGCAGGTTCCCTTGCGCGTGTGTCAGGTGCTGACGCCGAGTTCGACGAGCCGCTCGACACATGATTCCTCGGCTTGATCGAGCTCGGCCAGCGTCTCTTCCAGGTCGCGGCGCTTCTGCCTGAGGTCCTCGCGCTTCTCCTCGATGCGCTTGATCATGAGATTGAGCTGGCCGACCTCGCCGGGCGGCTCCCGGTACATCTGGATGATCTCGCGGATCTCGTTGATGGAAAAGCCCAGGCGCTTGCCGCGCAGGATCTGGCGAATCAGGTGGCGGTCGGAGGGGCGGAACAGCCGCGTGCGGCCGCGCCGGACAGGCGCGATCAGGCCCTCGTCCTCGTAGAAGCGCAATGTACGGGTGGAGACGTCGAATTCGCGCGTCAGTTCCGTAATGGAGTAGTATTCCCTCATCGTCACTCCGCGCGCCGCGCCATCTCGCGTTTCCATCTCCGGGTATGCCGTTGGCTGCCCCGCCGCTCGCCAGACCATGGCGGCAGGCGCTCCGATGAACGCGGTCTCCGCTGCTCCAGCCTGGTTTCCTTAGAGCGGTTCATTTCCGGACGCAAAACCGCTTCGCACTTCTGCTGGAAATGCTCTAGCCGTATTTATACGACGCCGGCCGGTTCCGGCCGGTTGCAGAATGTTCCAGCGTCCCCTGCCGGAAGTCTGGCACGGCATTTACGTAAAAGTCAATTTGGAACCTGCTTACGCCTTTCGGCCGGCGCTACATTCCGAACCACCAGGTCGCAAGGCCCAGGAAGGCGAAGAAGCCGACCACGTCCGTCACCGTGGTGACGAAGACGGCAGAGGCGACCGCCGGGTCGACGCCCATCCGGTCGAGAAGCAGGGGAATGAGGATGCCGCCGAGCGCCGCCGCCATCATGTTGATGACCATCGCCGCCGCGATGATGCCGCCGATATTCGGATCCTGGAACCACAGCCCGGCGACCGCGCCGATCAGCACGGCGAAGACGGCGCCGTTGATCAGGCCGACGCCGAGTTCGCGCCGGATGACGCGCAGGGCGTTGTAGATGTCGAGGTCCCTGGTGGCCAGCGCCCGCACGGTGACGGTCATGGTCTGGGAGCCGGCGTTGCCGCCCATGCCGGCCACGATCGGCATCAGCACGGCCAGCGCCACCAGGTGCTGGATGGTGTTGTCGAACAGGCCGATCACCGAGGCGGCCAGAAAGGCGGTCACCAGATTGACCAGCAGCCAAGGCACGCGCGAGCGCGAGGTTGACAGAACGGAGTCCGACAGTTCCTCGTCGCCGACGCCGCCCATGCGCAGAAGGTCTTCCTCGGCTTCCTGCTGGATGACGTCGACGACGTCGTCGATGGTGAGCACGCCGACCAGACGCTCGTTCTCGTCGACGACGGCCGCCGACAGAAGGTCGTACTGCTCGAACTCGCGGGCCGCCTCTTCCTGGTCCATCGTTGCGGGAATGGCGTGACGCGTCTCGTGCATCACCTCCTCGATCTTGACGGCCCGCCTGGTGCGCAGAACCTGGTCGAGATCGACCGCGCCAAGCAGCTTGAAGGTCGGGTCGATGACGAAGACCTGACTGAACCTGTCGGGCAGGTTCCTGTCCTCGCGCATGTAGTCGATGGTCTGCCCGACCGTCCAGAAAGGCGGCACGGCGACGAATTCCGTCTGCATGCGACGGCCGGCCGTTTCTTCGGGATAGTCCAGCGAGCGCCGCAGGCGGATGCGTTCGGTGAAGGGAAGCTGCGAGAGGATCGCGTCCTGGTCTTCCTCGTCGAGATCTTCCAGGATGTAGACGGCGTCGTCGGAATCGAGCTCCTGCACCGCCTGCGCGATCTGATCGTTCGGCAGGTTCTCGACGATATCGAGGCGGATGGCCTCGTCGACCTCGGTAAGCGCCGAGAAATCGAAATCCTGACCGAGCAGTTCCACCAGTGTGCGCCGCTGTTCGGGCACGAGCGCTTCGAGAAGATCGCCCAGTTCCGACTGGTGAAGGTCGCCGACGTCGCGCTTGAGCGACAGCGTATCGCGGTCGGCGATCGCCGCGCCGATCTGCGCAAGGAAGGACGAGCGGATGACGCCGTCGTCATCGTAGATGTCGGCGTGAATGCCCTCGGAGGCCGGGGCGGCATCAAGCTGTTCGTCCTGGCCTTCCATCGGCTTCTCCCGCTGCCGGAATCCGGGGGAAAGGATACGGCGCAGGTCTAACGCGCAACATGCGGGAACATCAAACGAAATACGTCCTGGCGTGTCTCATCCGCGCTGGCTGTGGCAAATCGGTTGTTTGCGCCGCCGGAGGCCGCTGCGGCGGGCTTCCGGTCTTCGATCGACACGGTACGAATATTGGTGCGCGGACCCTTGTTTAGCCCAAAGCGATTTGCTACACGCCGCGGGCCGGCCCGATCCGGCTCCTACCACGTGCGGTCGTGGCGGAATTGGTAGACGCGCAGCGTTGAGGTCGCTGTGGGGCAACCCGTGGAAGTTCGAGTCTTCTCGACCGCACCACCCTTCGCTCTTCGAGCTTCGGGTGGCAAGCCACCCGCAGATCGTTAGACGAAGGAGTGTTCTCCGAAGCCTTGGCGTAGGAGTTCGAGTTTTCTCCTTCCGACAGCACCAAGGCTTTCAGCAAAACCGTTCATCGATCTGTTGAAATCGCTTTATTTCCCTTATCGTACCAAATCATCGGTTCAAGCGGTCGGTCCATGCAGCATTCTGCAAATGTGAAGACGCGCCGGCTGGGGCGCACGGTCATCTGGCTGCTCGTCGCGGCTTTGCTGCTGACGGTCGTCACCGCCTACAAGTATCTCCACAAGGGCGAGGATTTCCCCGACGCTTTCTACACCGACATGATGTCGGGTGCGGTCTAGAGTCAGGCCGTTCGTTCGGGAGCAGACAACGCTCAGCCGCTACTGTGGCTCACTGGCGCCTGACCGGGAGCGGCAATGGCGGCGCACCTGTTGATCTGCCTCTGTCGAGGTTTCGCGCCGCTCAGATCCAGCGGCGGACGCGCTTGGCGTAGTCGCGGTATTTCTTGCCGAACTTGCGGGCGAGGATTTTTTCTTCCCGCTCGATGGCCAGCTTGCGCGTGGCGAGGGCGGCAAGCAAAGCCATGATGAGGAACCACGGGCTTCCGATGATCAGGCCGATGGCGATCAGCAGGATTGTGTTGGCGAGGTAGATCGGGTTGCGGCTGACGGCGAACGGCCCGTCGGTCAGCAGTTTCTCGGGCGTGCCGTTGGGATTGAGCGTGGTGCGCGCCTTCGTCATGGCGCGGATGGTGGTAACCCAGAGGGCAACTACCGCCAGCACGGCGATCCAGCCGATCGCAAACAGTAGATCCGCCAGAACGTCGCTGAACCAGGGCAGGGGATATGCCACGTCCAGCGCGATGCCGACGAGCAGCGCGACCAGATAGACCAATGGCGGCCACGGCACCTTGCCCGCGCGAAACTCGCCTTCCGTCATTGCGGTTCCTCCGGCGCCGTGTCTTCGGTCTCGACGGTGCAGGTGCTGGCGAGGTCGGCGATGCGCGCCCTGAGCTGAGGGTCGGCGTCCCCCTGGTCGAGGCGTGAAAGCATGTTTGTGCTGCCGAGCTTGTCCAGCATGCAGCCACAATAGCTGACGCAGAAAGCCTTGTCGCGGACCTGTTGGCACGAGGCATGGCAGGAGGATGTGAAGGCCTCCTGCGGCGACAGTTGCGTGGGTGGCGCCACCTGCGCGACCAGCCACACGCAGGCGATCAGCACCGGCTGGTGGATGAGGTAGAAGGCGAGGCTGTGGCGGCCGATGAAGGTCAGCGGGCGCGCCGCGCGGCCGAGCGGAACGTCCGCCATCCGCTCCAACAGGCCGGCCGATGCGGCGAGCCTGGTGACGCCGATGCCGGCGAGCACGGCGCCGAACCACGGGAAAAGCGGGACGTAGTCGTTCGAGCGCGGGTCGACGGTGGAGAGCCCCAGCCACCACAGCCACGGGTGATCGAAGGCCGGCGCGCGCAGGACATGCGGCGCGGCGATGACCAGGGCGGCGACCAGAAGCGTCAGGATCGCCGGCAGCCGCAGGAAGGCCAGCCCGAGCACGCTGGCGAGCGCAATCTCATGCAGGATACCGAAGAAGATAAAGCTGTCCGGCGTCGCGAAATAGGTCACCAGCGTGATGGCCGCGGCGGCGCCGACGATCATGGCCAGGCGTTGCCGGTAGCCGTTCCAGCGGATGCCGCGGCCATGCGCGAGCACGAGACTGACGCCGACAAGGAAGAGGAAGGTCGATGCGATGCAGCGGGCGTAGATCTTCCAGCCGCCGAAGGCCGTCAGGCCCGGCGCCGCATAGCCGAAGAACTCCAGGTCCCAGGTGAAATGGTAGCTCGCCATGGCAAGCAGGGCGGCGCCGCGCAACGCGTCGATGACCAGGATTCGCCGTGTCGGCTTCCGTTGCCCGGCAGGCGCTTGCTCCAGTTCCATATTGCTGTTCACTCCGGCCAGAACGGCAGAGGGGTAGGGCGAAAGCCGGGCACTGTAAAGTTGGGCCAGCGACGGAAAGGCTTTGGCCGCTGTTCTATTCCGACAGGAGGGTGTCGGTTTCCTGCTACCGGCGCCGCATGGCCCGGCGCAGATTCGCACCGATCGCTTCCGGGGCCAAATGTCCACACACGTTCGCCATCCCATCTGGCTTCCCGCCGTGCGGCCTGCGGACGCGCGAACCTTCGCTTCCCTTTACGCCATCGAGTCCTTCGCGCGGGCGACGGTCTCCAGCGTCATCCCCATCCAGGCCTACGAAATCCTCCGTAACGAGCAGATGGTCTCGATCCTCTACACGATCGTCTCATTGACCGGCCTGTCGGCGACGCTGTTCATGCCGTTGCTCATCCGCCGCTTTGCCCGGCGCTGGGTCTATACGGCCGGCGCCTGCCTGCTGGCGGTCGGCTCGCTGTTCTTCGTCACCCACACGCTGCCCGGCCAGATGCTCGGCATGCTGGCGCGGGTGATGGGCGCCAGCGCGCTCTCCATCACGCTCAATCTCTATATTATGGACCACATCCGCAAGGCGGATTTCATGCAGGCGGAATCGCTGCGCATGGCGTTTTCCATGTTCGCCTGGACGGGCGGTCCGACGCTCGGCATCTGGCTTTATTCCCGCTACGGCATCTATGCGGCGCACGGTGCGGTGGCCGTCTTCGCGCTGGCGCTGGTGGCGCTGTTCTGGTTCTACCGGCTCAGCGACAACACCATGATCGCGCCCGGCAGGAGCCGTGCGATCAACCCGCTGGCCAATATCGGTCGGTTCGTCTCGCAGCCCCGGCTCAGGCTGGCGTGGCTGATCGCATTCGGGCGGTCGTGCTTCTGGAGCACCTTCTTCGTCTACGGGCCGCTGTTCATGGTCGTTACCGGCCAGGGCGACCTGGCGGGCGGTTTGCTTGTCTCGGCGGGCAATGCGCTCCTTTTCGCCGCCATTTTCTGGGGCAAAGCGGGCAAACGCTTCGGGGTGCGCAACGTCATCACGGTGGCGTTCTTGTGCATGGCTCTCTCGCTGTGGGCGGCCGGAGCCGTGGGAGAGTCCGCTCCGCTCGTCACGGCCGGGCTCCTGCTGGTAGGCGCTCTTTTCACCATTGCCGTCGATGCGCTGGGCTCGACCGCATTCATGCGCGCGGTGCGTGCCTATGAGCGACCGCAGATGGCGGCGGTCTACCGCACCTATCTCGACTTCTCCGAGCTGACGCCGCCGCTGGTCTATTCGGTCGTCCTGGCCTTCTTCGGCCTCGGTTCGGTGTTCGCCACGCTCGGGTGCCTTGCCGCCGCCTGCGCGATCGTCACATGGCGTTATCTCCCGAAATCGTTGTAGACGTTCTCAGGCATCCCCTCGCAGTCGGCGTCGGGACGCCGCATTTGCGGCCGTTGACTGGTCTTCCTATAGTCGCCCGCACGAAGGGAATCGCTCTGTGAAGGAAATATCCAGCCCGTGTCCACAAGCCTGACCTTTGTTCTCGGCGGCGCGCGCTCGGGCAAGAGCGCCCATGCGGAACGTCTGGTGTCGGGGCACGCGGCGCCGTGGATCTACATTGCGACCGCGCAGGCCTATGACGACGAGATGCGGCAGCGAATCGCGGACCATCAGGCACGGCGCGGGGCAGGGTGGGAGACTGTCGACGCGCCGCTCGGTCTTGTCGGCGCGCTGCGGGCTGTCCCCGACGGTCGTCCCGTTCTCGTCGACTGCCTGACCCTGTGGCTGACCAACCACATGCTGGCGGACGCCGATGTGGCCACCGAGTGCAGCCGTCTGGCCGAGACCCTGTCGCGACCGCGTGGCCCGTGGGTGGTCGTTTCCAACGAGGTCGGGCTTGGCATCGTGCCGGACAACGCGCTGGGGCGGCGCTTTCGCGACGCCGCGGGCCGGCTCAACCAGCAGGTCGCCTCGGCGGCGGACACGGTGTTGATGATGGTTGCAGGACTGCCGCTGAAGGTGAAGTGATGACGCAGATCGATGAACGGGACGCGGAAAAACACCGCGCCAAGATGGAAAAGCGCAAGGCGGTGCAGGACGCCGAGGTCGCGCAAAAGACAATCGAGAAAGGCCTGCTGATCGTCAATACCGGTCCGGGCAAGGGCAAGACGACGGCCGCCTTCGGGCTGGCGCTGAGGATGCTTGGCTACGGCAGGCGCGTCGGGGTCGTGCAGTTCATCAAGGGCGCGTGGCAAACCGGCGAAAAGGATGCCTTCGCCGCGTTCGGCGACAAGGTCGTATGGCATACGATGGGCGAAGGATTCACCTGGGAGACGCAGGACCTGAAGCGCGACATCGCGGCCGCGCAGGCCGCCTGGGCGAAGGCGCTGGACCTGATGGCGGACCCGACGATCAGTCTTGTCGTGCTCGACGAACTCAACATCGCGCTGCGCTACGACTATCTCGATCTCGACACGGTCGTGGCGGGCCTTTCAGGCCGGCGGCCGGACCTGCATGTCGTCGTCACCGGCCGCAACGCCAAGCCGGCGCTGGTCGAGGCTGCCGATCTCGTCACCGAGATGGGGTCGACCAAGCACCATTTCTCCGCCGGCGTTAAGGCGCAACAGGGCATCGAGTTTTGAGAGCATTACGATTCAACCGCGATCGCCGGTGCGCTTGTTATCAAGCAGCGCATCCAAAACCGGCAGTGCACCCCACCCCACCCTTATTCCCTCCCCACAAGGGAGACGATGACAGGCGATGAGGGGCGGCGATACGCGCTTTCGTCATCCTTGGACGGAGCCGAGCGCAGCGAGGCGGAGACCCAAGGATCCATGCCGGAACGGTATGGCCGTGTGAGACGGGCAGAAGGCGCTTCGTTGTGCATCGTCCCGCGCTTCGTTGATAGTCAGGCATGGATCCTCGGGTCGCTCTTGGCTTCGCCTTCGCTTGCCCGAGGATGACGAAGGAAAGAACAGCTGCGCCCCGCTCCGCCCGAGGATGACGAAACAGACGTTCGCAAAAAAATCTCTCCACACCCGCAAACCCTCTTCCATACTTGGCCCGCCCGAAGCGGAGGACAGGATGGAAGCTTGGGACGGAGAGGCGAACTGGGATCGCGATGTGCTGAAGCGCATCGTGGCTTTGCTGTTCGCGCTCGCCAATCTGGCTGACCGTGCCGCCGGCGCTTCCTTCCTCCGCCGCCTGCGGGTGCTCGGCATCGTGAGTCACGGCGAGGCCGAGGCGCGCGCCTTCGTCATCGGGGTTGCGACTGGAGAGCCGGCGCCCCTCGACACCCTGGAGGCAAGCGGCGATGCGGCGTGCCTCGCGGTACGTCTGCGCGCTCTGGCGCTGATGCTGTGCCTCCTGCTGGCGCAAGGGGTCGCGCTTCCCGGCGCGGCTGGTCCGCCAGCCTGCCGGCACCCGCACAAAAAGTCCGGGCGGGCGGTTCGTCGGCGGGAGGCACCGCCCGCTGCGGACACATCGTAGCCGGCACTTCGCGAGGCTCCGGGCCGGGCCTTGATCCTTGACAGCGACGGCTTCCCAGAACCTGGCGAACGGAAACTGTGCCGTCGGGAACGCTAAGCCGCGTGCCGATGGGAGTTGCTGCCACAAAAAAATCTCCCGTCACCCCAAGGAATCGCTAACGGCTATCGTCCAACAGTCCGATGATGGCGATGATGCTTGACGAGAGCGACGCATCCGACAGCGAACTGGTCGGGCGGGCGAGGGACGGAGACAGGGAAGCCTTCGGCAGGTTGGTCGAAAGGCACTACGACTTCGTCCATCGCGTCGCCTGGCGCTGGTGCGGCCGCAAGGCCGACGCCGAGGATATAGCGCAGGACGTCTGCGTGCGGCTCGGCCGGTCGATCCGCGACTATCGCGGCAGCGGCGCTTTCACCACCTGGCTCTATGCCATGACGTTGAACGCCGCTCGCGATCACGCGCGGAAATCGATGCGCGAGAGTGCCAAGACCGAAGCCTATGGCGTGCATGCGTTGATTTCCGGCGAGACGCCGGAAGAACCGGACGATCAGGCCGAGGCGCTATGGGCCGCCGTGCGCAGGCTGCCGGACAAGCAGCGGGGCGCGGTATTGCTGGTCTATGGCGAAGGCCTGTCCCACGCGGCGGCGGCCGAGGCGATGGCGATCTCGGAGACGACGGTTTCCTGGCACATCCATGAAGCGAAGAAGCGGCTGAAAGTGCTGATGCGCACAGCCGGGGATGAATGACGATGGTTGACGACAACGAGTTGGCAAGGCTGCGCACCCTGCGCGTCCCCGTGCCGAATCCGCAAGCGAAGATCGGCGCGCTGCATGCGGCGATGACGGCTTTTGACGAGGCCCAGGAAGAAAATTCGCCGGTTCCCCAAGGATCGGCCGAACCACAGCGTCTCACCTCACGAGCAGCAAAACTCTGGAGGGAGATCATGCAGAAGAAGCTCGTCGCCACGCCGGCCATCGCCGGACTCATTGCACTGCCGATCGCCGGTTATACGGCGCTCTATCTGCTCGACCAGCAGAATTTCAATTTCGGCGGTGACCGTACGATCGCCGAGACCAGCGCGGACAAGCCGGAGGCCAACGCGCCGGTGTCCACCAGCAAACCGGCTAAAACCGAACCGGCCGGCAAGATGGAAGTCGAGCAAAGCCCCGATCTCGACGAGACGTTGGTCGCGCCGGCCGCTCCGCCCCTGCCGAAGGCAGAGAGCAGCGCGGCGTCCGGTCAGGCGCAGGATGCGCTGACGCGCGAAGTCGCCCCGGCGCCGATGGCGATGGAAGCGGCGCCGAACGGGGTTCGCTCGCGCGACCTCGCAAAAACCAGGCTTTTCGTCCAGCCCTCGGTCAGCGTCCTGCCGGCACCTATCGACACGATGCCGCCGCAGGCGGAAAACCGCGACCGCATCGAGGATTTCAGGACCAATCCGGTGCATTCGGCCAAGGACGACCCCGTCTCGACCTTCTCCATCGATGTCGACACCGCTTCCTATTCTTTCGTGCGGCGCTCGCTGAAGGAAGGTTCGCTGCCGCAACCCGACACGGTGCGCGTGGAGGAGATGGTCAACTATTTCCCCTATGACTGGAAGGGACCGGGCTCGGCCGAAACGCCGTTCAATTCCACGGTCACGGTGATGCCGGCGCCCTGGAACGCCCAACACAAACTGATGCATGTCGCCATCAAGGGCTATGATTTGCAGCCGGCGACGCAGCCGAAAGCCAATCTGGTCTTCCTGATCGACGTGTCGGGTTCGATGAACGAGCCGGATAAGCTGCCGCTGCTGAAGTCGGCGTTCCGGCTGCTGGTGAGCAAGCTCAAACCCGACGACACCATCTCGATCGTCACTTACGCGGGCGATGCCGGAACGGTGCTGGAGCCGACGAAGGTGGCCGAGAAGGACAAGATACTCGGCGCGATCGACAGTCTCCAGCCGGGCGGCAGCACGGCCGGCGAGGCAGGCATCAAGCAAGCCTATCGGTTGGCCGAGAAAAGCTTCGTCAAGGACGGTGTCAACCGCGTCATGCTGGCGACCGACGGCGACTTCAACGTCGGCCAGACCGACGACGGGGACCTCAAGCGCCTGGTCGAACAGGAGCGCAAGACCGGCGTCTATCTCTCGGTGTTCGGCTTCGGTCGCGGCAACCTGAATGACCGGATGATGCAGACCATCGCCCAGAACGGCAACGGCACGGCGGCCTATATCGACACGCTGCAGGAGGCCGAGAAGGTGCTGGTCGAGGATGCGGCCTCGACGATCTTCCCGATCGCCAAGGACGTGAAGATCCAGGTCGAGTTCAATCCGCAAAAAGTCTCGGAATACCGGCTGATCGGCTACGAGACGCGGGCGCTCTCCCGTGAGGACTTCAACAACGACCGCGTCGACGCCGGCGACATCGGCTCGGGCCATTCGGTGACGGCGATCTACGAGATCACGCCGAAGGGGGCGCCCAGCCAGATCAACGATCTGCGCTACGGCGAGGCCTCGACAGACAATGGCGGCGTGGCCAATGCGGACGAATATGCCTTCGTGAAAATCCGCTACAAGCTGCCCAACGAGGAGACCTCGAAGCTCATCACCACGCCGGTGACGGGTGCCAACGAGGTGTCGTCCTTCGACGCGGCCGGTACGGACCAGCGCTTCTCCGTCGCGGTCGCGGCGTTCGGCCAGAAACTGCGCGACGAGGATGCCACCGCGACATTCGGCTTCGACAGGATCGAGCAGATTGCCGCCGCTGCCCGGGGCGCCGACCCGTTCGGCTACAGGTCTGAGTTCCTCTCGCTGGTGCGTCTTGCCTCGGCGCTTGAGCGGAACCGTTAAGCACGGCGGTGGCCGGGTCTGTTGCCGGACGAAATCGTTGCAAGACAGAATTCGAGGGACGCGAAACATGGCCGGCAGGCGCAACCTTGCCGGCCTTTTTTTCCTGCGAATGCGCGATTGGCTAAAATGCCGCGTATTTCCGGCACCCCTCCGAAATCACTTGCCGCCTATGGTCACCGGGGCTTGTTTGAGGGAGCAGTCGGTGCAAGTTCACGGTTCCACGCCCAGGGCGATCGATCGTTCGCAATGGGAACAAAAATCCACCTATGACAGCGCGAACAAGGTCGGTTCGCATCCGGCCGACGCCTCGCTGGCGTCGCGCAACGGCCAAGCCGGCGATGCCACGCTCAGCACGGCGTTTTCCGCCCTTCGCAACGAGCGCTTCGGCACGATGCTTGAAAAGATCGGCGATCCGCGCGCTTCGGCTGCCCTGGTCGACATGCGGCAGAGCGACGGCGCCAGTGCCGATCACGGTTCCGTTTTCGCCGCCTATTCGGAAAGCGCCGACTAGACCTGCGGAACGGGCGCACGCACTGGCGCTCCTGGGCCGATCTTCAACGTACGGGAATGGCGTCTGCGGCTTTGTCGCGACAGCGCGACGACTTTGTGGTCGATTGGGGGTGGCAGAAGCTTTTTTCTGCGGATCGGTGGAACGGCACAAGGGAAGCGGATGTCCAACGGCGAGCTCGACGAATGGGACATAGCGCGCCGCGGATTGCGGTCCATCTCCTCGCCCGAGATCAAGGCGTTTTGGGATGGTTACATCGCCCGGCGCCGGCCCGTTCTGATCGAGCATGGCAGCCTCTATTCGCGCTGGCGGCTTGTGTCGGACGATCTGGTGATCTCGCTCTACCTGACGAACCGTAGCGTCGGCCTGTTCGTCAGGGGGCGGCGCGGAGAGCGCTATCGCACGACGCTCAATCGACTATCGGTCTACGAACCTGCCCTCGGAGAAGCGCTCGGCGCCGGTCTGAAAGCCTATGAGGGCTGTTGCCATCTCACCGATCGACCGACGGCGATCACCGATCCGCAAAGCTGGCCGCAGGCCTATAGGTGGCTGACAGAGCGGGAAGAGCTCTACTACGGCGTCCTGAGCGAGCTTGCCTCCGGGACCGGAAAAGCATGACCGGAGGAAGGGGCGACCGAACCGGGTGATCAGCCGCGCGAGCGCCGGCGCTCGCGGCGGCCTTCGCCGCCGGCATCGTTGCTGGCGGCCTTGTTGCGCATTGGGCCGATCCGTTCAACGATCGTCTCGATCGTCGGGCGATCCGCCTTCTGATGGGCATCGAGCGCCTGCCGCATCGCGGCAAGATGAGCAAACGACGTGCCGCAGCAGCCACCGATGATCTTCGCGCCGCCGTCTACCGCGAGCCGGACGTAATCGGCCATCAGTTCCGGCGTGCCCGAATAGTGGATTTCCGAGCCCTTGAATTCGGGAATGCCGCAATTGCCCTTGACGATGACGGTGGCCTCGGGCTTCGCGGCGGTCATGTCGAGCAGCGAGGCGAGGATGTCGGACGCGCCGACGCCGCAATTGGCGCCGACGCCGAGCGGCGCCTCGGCCAGTCCATCGGCAACGGCGTGGATGTCCTTCGGCAGCAGGCCCATCATGGTGCGCCCGGCGGTGTCGAAGGAGCCGGTATAGGTGTAGGGCAGGCCGACCCGGATGGCTGCTTCGGCGGCGGCCCGGATCTCGTCCGGGGCGGACATGGTCTCGATCCAGGCGACTTCGGCGCCGCCGGCCTTCAGGCCCTCGATCTGCTCGGCGAAGGCATTGACGGCTTCGTCGTAGGTCAGCGCGCCGAGCGGTACCAGCAACTCGCCGGTCGGTCCGACCGAGCCGGCCACGATCACCTTGCGGCCGGCCTTGTCGGCGACGGCGCGGGCGATCTCGGCGGCACGCTTGTTCAGCTCGAAGACACGGTCCTGCGCGTTGTGCAGCTTCAGGCGGTGGCGGGTGCCGCCGAAGGAGTTGGTGAGGATAATGTCGGCGCCTGCCTCGACGAAATTCCGGTGCAGGTCCGTGATCGTCTCGGGCGCGGTCTCGTTCAGCAGTTCCGGTGCCTCGCCGGCGGGCAGGCCCATGGCGAACAGGTTCGTGCCGGTGGCACCGTCGGCCAGCAGCACGCCCTTTTCCGCGATCAGCGTGTCGATCGGATTGTTCGTCGGCATGGAAGGAGACCCAGTTTCCAGTTTAGATAAGGATATAAAGAAGTCTTTATATCTGGTCAATGGCCGCGTCGTCGGAAACGGCGCTTTCGAGAGCGACCGGCGGCAGGATTTCGACCTCGATCTCGGTACAGGCTTCTCCGTTGGTCGGGTGGTGGTCGACCGAACAGGCGGTGACCACGACCAGCAGGTCGCGCTCTGCTTCCAGTGTCACGTTGCCGCCCGGCGGATTGATGGACGCGGCGACGACGAGCGAGCCGTCCGGACCGGGCAGGGAGTTCTGGAAGAAGTCGACCGGATCGGGCGTGAAGGGAAAGGAGACGCCCGACTCCGCCAGCGCCGCGCGCAGATTGTCCGCGCAGTTCGGGTGATCGGCGAATCCGGCGCGGCGGTAGAGCGCCGCGTTGCAGGCGGGGAACAGCATGTCGTGCGGGCCGGGCGAGGCGTCCTCGACCAAGGTGAGCATTTTCTCCCCCGACAGGCCGTAGAAACTTTCGCCGACCGCCGGAAACAGTTTTTCGGTGATGTCGCGGGTCTGCGAGGTGCTTAGCCAGTCGAGATCGCCGTCGGTGGAGAAGGCCCACAGATCCGCGACCTGCGCGCCTTTCGGGTCGGTCAGGCGGATGCGATCGCCTTTCGAGATGCGGAATGCCTGGCCGGACTGCGGCGGAATGACGGTTCGGGCGGGTTCCTGCATGAAAAGACTCCTGGAAACAAGGAAATGTCGGTGGTCAATCCGCCGGGGCGGCAAGCGCGCCGTCGGCCAGATCCTGCGCGAAACGCGCCGCCTCGTGGGCATTGATCTCGGCCGCTCGGATGAGATTGTCGAAATGGCCGGTCAGTGCCCGGATCGTGGCCGTGGCGTTGAGAACGAGATACATGTCGCCGACATAGATAGCGGCCCGATAAGGCCCGAATATGGTGTAGGGAATGGAATAGCGCATCCGGCCGTCATAGAGGAAAAGCCGGAAGGTCGGATAAAGGTCGTCAAGCAACCTTGCCATGTGCACAAGCTGCTCGCGCCGGGCTTCCACCGGCAAGCCGCTCCAGACGCCGAGGCCGCGCGCGAATATCTCGAGCGTGTGACGCGGCATGCAGACTTCCATGTCCGTCTCGGGCCGGCGGTTGTAGTCGATGCGGTATTGCGTCTCGACGGCCTGCGCCTCCACGTTCTTGTTGGCGATGCCGGCCTCATATTCCACCAGCGCCTCGGTGCGCAGAAGATCGGGAATGCCGGCGGGGACATAGCGGATCTTGGTTCCGATGGCTTCCGCGTGCCATTTGGCGAGCAACGTGCTGTCGAAGCCGCCGGCGGCCTCCTCGATCTCGAGGCTTTCGCGCAGTTCGCCGGTGACGCCCTCGTCGTGGCTGAGCCCCAGCAGCCAGTCCAGCGAGACCTTGAACTCGGTGGCGATGTTGAGCAGCGTCTCGGCGCGCGGCAGCCGGGTCGATACGCCCGACATCAGTTGCGACAGCGCCGAGCGGTCGACGCCGACGGCGGCGGCGAAGGCGGACTGGTTGAGGTCGGATCGTGTCAGGAGCAGCCTCAACCGCTCCCGGAAGACACCCGACAGGTCACGCTTGTCCATTTTCATCTCCGGCGATTTTCGGAACGGATTCCTCTGGATGGCCGATTCATGACCTTCCGGAAGGAAATGAATCCGGCACGATGTTTATCATAAACAACAATTGAGGCATTATGTGCGCAATCTCAACAGTTTGTGCGCATTGTCGCGTTGTCGCCTGTTTTTCCTCCTGACACAATCTTGTCAGTAGTCGCCGATTCCCGGCGACATCGGAAAGTGGGAATGACAAGGGACAGCAGATCGCAGCGCAGGGCAGTCGTCGAGTGGCCGACGGTCGCACTCATCATCGGCTGTTATGGCGCCTGGCTGGGTGCCGGATTGTTTCTATGGCCTTCCTTTCCCGTCGCTGCCCTGATCGTCATGGTGCTTACTGTCGCTCTGCATTCCTCGCTGGTCCATGAGGTGCTGCACGGCCATCCCACGCGCAACGCGCTGGTCAACGAGGCCTTCGTCTTCCTGCCCGTCGGCCTTGCCTGGCCGTTCCGGCGCTTCAAGACGTTGCACCTGCGCCACCATGCCGACGAGCGACTGACCGACCCGCTGGACGATCCCGAGAGCTATTACCAGGCGTTGTGGCGCCACGAAACGATGCCGGGCTGGCTGAAGGCCTTGCTGCGCGTCAACAACACGATGGCTGGGCGCTTCATCCTCGGGCCGTGGCTGTCGGTGATCGGCTTCTTCATCGATGACGGCAAGCGCGCCCTGGCCGGCGACCGCGACATTCGCAAGGCATGGCTGTTGCACCTGTTGGGCCTGGTGGTCGTGCTCCCGGTGGTGCGGTTCGGCTTCGGCATGCCGCTCTGGCTCTACGTGCTCATCCCGGCCTGGTTCGGCCAGTCGATTATCGCCATTCGCACCTTTGCCGAGCATCAGTGGTCGGAAAACCCGGAAGGGCGAACCATCATCGTGGAGCGCTCGCCGCTGTCCTTCCTGTTCCTCAACAACAATCTGCATTTCGTGCATCACAAGAAGCCGACCGTCGCATGGTATCGGCTGCCGGGCCTGTTCCGTGCGGATCGCGACAACTGGCTGAAGGCGAACAACGGCTACACCTATCCGAACTATCTCGCGCTGGTGAAGGCGTATGCCTTCAGGGCAAAGGAGCCGGTTGTGCATCCGGTGCTTCGCAGGCATCCGGAACCGGGCAGGGCGTTCAAGCCACGCATGCGTGCGCGCCATGTCGGCGGCCTGGGCAGCGCGCCGGTGCCGGCCGAGCCGCCCAAGGAGTGAGGCCTGCCTGTCCGCCGGCCCATCGCCCGCCCTCCGTGGTTCCTGAACTCCATGGCCGGTTCGCGGTGAGATGACTTGTCCTGCAAGCCGCCTCCCGGTAATTGAAATGCACTCATGACTGCCCTCATCGCCGCCCTGCCGATGTACGACTGGCCCGAGGCGCGTTCCGAAGTCGATTGCCAATGGACTCGACTGCGGGGTGTTCTGCGCGAAGGCGGCATCGCCGCACCGGACAGGCTCGCGCGCCGCAACGCGGATATGCCGGCGGCGCCCGGAGGCATCCGAGGCGCATCTGGAGACATCCTTGCGCCCGATCCGGCGGTGCTTGCACCGGACGGTCTCGATATGCGCGTGCTATGGCTGCATCCGGCGCTGCTTCTCTCGCAGACTTGCTGGGGGCCGATGGAACTCGGCATGGCGCCTCACGTCCAATTCGTCGGGCAGCCGGACTATTCGGCGTTCGAGGGCGGGACGGGGCCACTCTATCGCAGCGCGATCGTAATGCGGAGAGACGACATTTCTGCCGCCGGCGAGTGTCCCGTCACGCAGGCCGAGCCGGGCGGGAGCATTCCGCTGGAACGGCTGCGCGGCCGGCGTCTTTCCTATAACAGCGAGGATTCGATGTCGGGGCTACTGGCGCTGAGCCGCGATCTCGACGCTGCGGGAGCGGGACTCGACATATTCGCCGAGCGTATCGCGACAGGAGGCCATCGCGCGTCTGTCGTCGCCGTTGCGGAGGGGCGGGCGGACGTCGCCGCCATCGACTGCCGAAGCTGGGCGATGGCCCGCCGGTTCGAGCCGGCGGCCGGGGATCTTGTCGTCGTCGGATGGACGGCGCGCCGCAAGGGATTGCCCTTCATCACGTCGCGCGTGACGCCGCCCGATGTCCTGGCGATCCTGCGCGGCGCGTTGGCCGGCGAAGGGATGCTTGCCGAAGATCAGGGAAGAAGCGCGTAGGAGACGGGCCGTGTGGTCTCCGGCCGCGTCAGGAAGTGGAGGCGCATCCTCACGATCCTGGCATCGGCCAGGTCCAGATTTGCCGCTTTCAGCATGGCCGGGATGATCGGCGGCGGGTCCTTGTCGCCGAACCAGACGACCAGAAGGGGCCTTCGGATGCGTTGGAGCGAATCCGGCATCTCGTAATGGATCGGCACCAGCGACGGATCGAAAAGCCGCATGTTGCCGGGCAACTGGGGGCCGTCGGACAGAACGGCGCGGAAATCGAGATCCGAGCGGGCCTGGCGGTAGAGCGACGCGTAGTCCAGTTGTCCGATCGGCGGCTTGCCGGCTGACCCGTAGTGCAGGTGGTAGGCCAGCCCTGGGATCAGGATCACGGCCACAAGCGCGCTCCAGAAAGAGAGACGGCGAAACCCCTGTTCGCTGGACAGGCGCGGGGCGAACGCCGCGGCCAGGCCCATCGGCGCGAGGAAGAGAACGGGTTGCAGCCAGCGATCCTCGACGCGGCTGGTTCCGCTGACAAGGATCCCCGCGATCGTCATCGCAAGGGCCACCGGCACCAGCCTGACGAGAAAGCGGTATCCAGCCGCGCCCGTCTCGGCTTCCGACGGCATTTTCCTGCCCTTTCGCTGGCGCCACAACATGATGGCGAAGAAGACGAGCAGGGGGGCCGCGAACAGCACCGCGCCTTGCATCAGTTCGCCCAAGCCCTGCACCCTGCCTGCGATCGGCCCGATCTTGTCCAGCGCGAACTTGCTGGTGCGGGCCAGCACCGCCCCCTTGTGGTCGAGCATCCACAGGGCCGTCGGCGTCAGCGCCGCGAGCGCGACGACAAGAGCAACGACGCCATACCGCGAAAGCAGGACGCGCCTGTAGTCGGCGACGGTCAGAGCCGTCAGGACGAGAGCCGCGATAAAGATCGAGGCGTTCGGCTTGCCGAGCAGCGCGGCGGCGACCGCCAGGCCGAAAAGCACGGCGGAAGCGAAGGATTTGCGCCTCATATGCCAGGCAAAGGCAAGGAACGCCCAGCTCGACCCCGCGATGCCGGCGACCGAATGGGTGAGCGCGCGCTGCGATTCCCAGCCGATCGGAGGCAGAAGGAAAATGGCGAGCATGCCCGCCGCTGCAACCGCCCTGGAGAGGCCGAGAAGGCGGGCGCCGAGATAGACGCTGACGAAAAGACTGGCCAGAAGGCCGAATTTCACGATCTGAAGCGTGAGGAAGTGGATTCCCAGCACGTCGCTGACACTGCTTGCGATCCAGGTGTAGAGCGGCAGCTGCGAGCCGCCGTAACCAAGGTGCAGCGGCCCGATATAGGCCAGTTGCTCGGCGTCATCGAGGCCGGCCCCATTGGAGACGAGCGTGATCATCACGGCCTGGAAAGCGAAATAGGCGGCGACGAAGCAGAGCGCGGCCGTCATCTTCGTGCCGGGCAAGGTGTCCGGCATCTCGTCGGAAAAGGTCATCAGCGGCGATCCGTTCTCAGTCTTGTTCCAAAGCCTCTCGTAAAAGACAGCGGCCGTCGAATTCGTCGAGACAGGTCGAGTCTTCCGCCTTCAGTCCGTCTGCCTCTGGATCGTCGCTCTTCTTGGCATCATCATGTTCGGCCTGGATCTTGCGCATTCCAGCGAAGCCGGACGGCCGATGACGTGGCTATGAGCATGGGCATGTCAGGAGCTTCCGTCAGTGCCGCCGGCGATATGCTTGAGGCGCACGAAGCCGACCTGTCGCGTACCGCTGCCCACTTTTTCGGGAATGGCGACCATGGTTTCCGCGCCATCCTTTGAATAGCCCTTGGCCGCCAGGCTTTGCATGAAGGCAGGACTGGGATGCGCGCCGTCGAGCCACGCCAAGACGGCGGGCTCGCGTATGAGAGAGGCATAATCGGGAACTTCTTCGCCCAGGAGTACCAGGGCCGGATCGATCAGCCGTAGATTGCCGATCCAGAGTTTGTCCGACAGAACCGTGGCGACCGGTCCGGTTGCGAGCATCTCTTGCCGGAGCGCGGCGTAGTCGAGCCGGGCGATCCGCCCCAAGCCGTCTCCGGTATAGATCTGCACGTACCAGAGCGCTGGCGTGACCGCCGCCAACACGATGACGGCACCACGGATGGTCGCCAGTTGCGCCGCCCGACCCCATTCGCCGAATCGCTCCATCGAGGCGGCGACTGCTGCGGGAAGCAGAAAGAGGACAGGCAGAAGCCATCGATCCCGGACCTCTGTCGCTCCGGCTGCAAGGACGAACACGGCCACCACCGCGGCCCCCGCGCCAAGCGTTCTCCACAGCAGCTTTTCGGCTGCTGTCGGCGCGCTTACGGTTACGGGCGCCCGCCATGTGATGACAGCGGCGATAGCCAGGACGGCGAGCGGGAGAAGGGAAAAGTAAAAAGTCGAGGCGACGATCTGATGGCCCCCCTCCAGCGCGGCCTGCCAGAATTGCCGCTCCGGGCTGATGCCGAATTTGTTGGTCCGGGCAAGCAGTTCGTCAGGGTTCCGCACATTCCAGACGAAAGTCGGCGCGATGGAGAGGCAGGTCACGATTATCGTCAGGACAAAACGCCGGTCGAGGATCACGCCTCGGAATTCCCGCAATGATAGCGCTGCCGCCAGCAGGGCGCCGACGAGGACCAGATCATTGTATTTGCCTAGAATGGATGCTGCCACGGCAAGACCGAAGACGACGTAGCCCATGGTCGTGCGTCTGGCATGGAGGCGGGCAAAGGCGAAGACCGCAAGTGCTGAAAAACAAAGGGCAGCGACCGAATGGGACAGCGCCCGCTGCGATTCCCACACGATCATCGGAGTGAGAAAAAGGCCGAGCGCCGCCGTGCCCGCGGTCGCTGATTTCAGCCCAAGCTGCCGCATGGCTGCCCGCACGCACCAGGCCGCACCGAAAAGACAGGCATATTTCACCAGCTTCAACGTCAGCACATTGATGCCGAGGACGGACGCCGCAAGATGATTGATCCAGGTATAGAGCGGCGGTTGCGAGCCACCGTAGCCGGCCCACAGATAGGGCAGATAGACAAGCTGCTCGGCATCATCGATGCCCACGCCCGTGCCGGCGAAGCGAACCAGCAGAGTGAGCACCGCGACCTGCATCAGGCAGTACAGGCCGACGAAGGCAATCGTTGCGCTGAAAGGGCCGACGCGTCCGTCCGCCAGCCATGCCTTCCAATCCCGGTGATCTGTCGCCAAGGGTCCGCCGCCCGATTTATCGCGGCGAAGTTGTAGCACGGGTCGCGTCTGGCGCCAGCCTGTCAGCCACGCATCTTTTTGCCGGCCGGATCGAACGGCGGATCGACAGTGATGCGGGCAGGGCAACGCCGGCCGAGGATTTCGATCTCGAACAGACCTTCTTCCTCATTTTCGGCAAGTGCCGCAGGGATGTAGCCCTGCGCCATCGATTTTCCGACATAGTGCGCATAGCCGCCGGACGTGACCCAGCCGACCACGCGCCAGTCGCCGTCGACAATGCCTCGGATCGAGGAGGCGCCTTCGTCGGCCTGAGACGTGCGGACTTCCTTGCCGGCCGCGTCGAAGCGTGGTGCACCGTAGCCGTGCGGTTTCTCCACCGTGCCGTAGTCGGTCGACACCTTCGCCCAGATGGGCTCGTCGCCCATGACGTCGGCGTCGAGCGCGTCGACCACGAAGGAGACGCGTTTCAGATTCGGGCCGTCTGCCAGTTCCTTCGCCGCCGCGTCGCGGCCGATGAAGTCGTTCTTGTCCATCTTGATGAAGCGTTCCATGCCGCCTTCGAACGGCCCATAGATCGGGCGGAGTTCGCGGAACCAGGTCGGAAAATTCTTTTCCAGCCTCATCGAGAGCAGGGCGCGCATGCCGAAATCGACGATGCCGAACTCTTCGCCGGCTTTCTTGATCGCGGCATAGACCAGCCGTTCATAGGCGGGCGCCATCCAGATTTCATAGCCGAGGTCGCCGGTGTAGGTGATGCGGTTGACCATGCAGGGCGCGCCGCCCACCGCCATCTCGCGGAAGTCCATGAAGCGGAAGGCTTTCGAGGACACGTCGACATCGACGAGCTTCTGCAGCAGTTCCTGACTTTTAGGCCCGGCGATGGAGAGGCCGACCAGCGTCTGGTCGAAACGGTGGATGCGCACCTCTGACCCTCTCGGGCCGTCCTTCGGCAGGTGCTTCTCGAACCAGCGCATGTGGTATTTGGCGGCGGCCGAGGAGCCCCACACCATGAAACGGTCGTCTCCGGCGTGCGCGATGGTGAAATCGCCGATCAGCTTGCCGAACTCGTTGAGCATCGGCGACAGCACGATGCGTCCTTTCTTCGGCATGCGGTTGGTGAGGATGCGGTTGAGAAAGGCTTCCGCGCCTGGCCCGGTGAATTCGTATTTCGCGAAGTTGGCGATCTCGGTGACGCCGACGCGCTCGCGGGTGGCGCGGACCTCTTCGCCGATGGGCTCGAAATCGTTGGAGCGATGGAAGGAGACGATGTCCTTCGCCTCGCTGCCCTTGGGCGCGAACCACAGCGGCGTCTCGAGCCCCCAGCTGTCACCCATGACGGCGTTGTTGTCGCGGACCATGATGTCGTAAAGCGGCGTGGTCTGCGCCGGGCGAGCGGCCGGCAGTTCCTCGTTCGGGAAGCGTATCGAAAAGCGGCGGGAATAGTTCTCGCGGACCTTGGCGTTGGTGTAGCGCAATGTGGCCCATTCGCCCCAGCGCGCCACGTCCATGCCCCAGACGTCGAAGCCCGGATCGCCGTTGACCATCCAGTTCGAGAGCGCCAGGCCGACGCCGCCGCCCTGCGAGAAGCCCGCCATGACGGCGCAGGCGCACCAGAAATTGGTCAGGCCCTGCACCGGGCCGACCAGCGGGTTGCCGTCCGGCGCGAAGGTGAAGGGGCCGTTTATCATCTGCTTGATGCCGGCCTTCTCGATGCCGGGGAAGTGGCGGAAACCGACTTCCAGCGAAGGGGCGATCCGGTCGAGATCGGGCGCGAGCAGTTCGTGCCCGAAATCCCATGGAGTGTTCACCGGCGACCAAGGCTTGCAGGCCTTCTCGTAGGTGCCGAGCAGAACACCGTTGCGCTCCTGGCGGGTGTAGATCTCGCCCTTGAAGTCCATGACGCCGATCATCTCGCGGCCGGTCGTCTTGTTGAACTCCATCACCTCGGGAATGTCCTCGGTGAGCAGATAGTGGTGCTCCATGGCAAGCACCGGCAATTCGAGGCCGACCATGCGGCCGATTTCACGGGCCCACAGGCCGCCGCAATTCACCACATGCTCGGCCTTCACCGTGCCCTGTTCGGTCACGACGTTCCACGTTCCGTCCGCGTCCTGCGTCAGTTCCTTCACCGGATTGCGCAATACGATCTCGGCGCCCAGCTTCTTGGCCGCCTTGGAATAAGCGACCGTTGTTCCTGACGGATCGAGGTGTCCCTCCACCGGGTCCCACATGGCACCGACGAAATTCTTCTCGTCCATCAACGGGAACATCGCCTTCACTTCCGAAGGGGTAATCAGTTCCGTATCCATGCCGAGATAGCGGCCCTTGGCATGCGCCAGGCGCAGGAAGTCCATGCGTTCGGGGCTGTCGGCGACCATCGCGCCGCCTGTCAGGTGAAGCCCGCAGGACTGGCCGGAAAGCTCCTCCAGTTCCTTGTAGAGCTGCACCGTGTAGGCCTGCAGCTTGGCGACGTTGGGGTCGCCGTTCAGTGTGTGGAAGCCGCCTGCCGCGTGCCAGGACGAACCGGACGTCAATTCCGAGCGCTCGATCAGCATGACGTCGGTCCAGCCGGCGCGGGCCAGGTGATAGAGCACCGAACAGCCGACGACGCCGCCGCCGATGACAACTGCTTTTACGTGGGATTTCATGGAGTTGTTCTCTTGAGTTCGGAAGTTGTGTTCGAATTCGTCCGCGATGCGGGGACGAAACGGAGATCGCTTGCTGCCGCGCTTTCAGAAAGCTGGCCGTCGATTACGGCGAGGATCGTTTCGCAAACGGAAGTTCGATGCTTTAGGACGTCGTGGCTCCAGAAGCGGAGGATGGAATAGCCTTGAGCGCGCATGAATGCGTCACGTCGGCGGTCATAGACGCTGTCGGCGTGTTGAGAGCCGTCGATTTCGACGACGAGTTTCTTCTTACGGCAGCAGAAATCAGCGAAGTACCGGCCGATAGGATATTGACGGGTGAAATGATAACCGCCTAGTTGCCGCCTTTTGAGCTCCTGCCAAAGCTGACCTTCCGCGCTATTCGCCACCCATCTGAGGGCTCGTGCTCGCTCTGTCGTCCCTGATTTTCGGCGGCTTCGGGTCGGCTTGACTGGATTCCCCCTCTCCGTCTCGGCTTCGCCGAGCCACCTCTCCCCCACTTCGTGAGGGGAGAGGATGGGCGCTAGGCTTGCGGACGGCTTATCCTCCACCCCGCGCAGCGGGGGGGAGGTGTCGCGGGCGTCAGCCCGTGACGGAGGGGGCGGCTTCTTTACCACCGCAACCCCTCAAAAATCCGTCGGTGCGCCGCCTTCGGCGATGCGGCGTTCGACGAATTCATTGAGCTCCTCGCGGATGGCGGGGTCCATGTATGGCTCCTCGTAACTTGCAAGCCGCTCCTTCCAGACGCGGTTCGCCTTTTCCACTGCCGTCGGGGCGCCCGCTTCAGACCAGGTCTCGAAATTGCGCCAGTCGGAGATGACGGGGGAATAGAAGGCTGTCTTGTAGCGGTTCTGGGTGTGGGGCGTTCCGAAGAAATGGCCGCCCGGTCCGACGTCGCGGATGGCGTCGATGGCCAGCGCGTCCTCGGAGAGGTCGAGCGGCGTCAAGAATTCCTGCACCATCTGCAAAAGGTCCACGTCGAGGATGAATTTCTCGTAGGAGGCACGCAGGCCACCCTCCAGCCAGCCGGCGCCGTGCATGAGGAAGTTGCCGCCGCCCTGGATCGCACCCCACAGCGAGAACACGCTCTCGTAGGCAGCCTGGGCGTCGACAGCGTTTGCCGCGCAGGTGTTGGAGGTGCGGTAGGGGATGCGGTAGCGGCGGGCGAGTTGGCCGCCGACGAGCTGCGCCTTCATATATTCGGGTGTGCCGAAGGCCGGCGCGCCCGACTTCATGTCGACATTGGAGGTGAAGCCGCCATAGCCGACCGGGGCGCCCTTCCTCACCATCTGTGTGAAAGCGATGCCGGCGAGCGCCTCGGCGTTCTGCTGGACGAGCGCGCCGGCGATGGTCACGGGCGCCATCGCCCCCGACAGGGTGAAGGGGGTGACCACGACCACTTGGCCAGCGGAAGACATCTGGATGATGCCTTCCATCATCGGCACATCGAGCTTGAGCGGCGAATTGGTGTTGATGATGGTGAAGACGGACGGCTCGCGCTCGAGCTGCTCGCGCGAAATGCCGCGGGCGATGCGGGCGATCTCGATGCCGTCGACATTGCGTTCCTTGCCCAGCGAGTAGATGTGGAAGACCTTGTCGGTCAGCGTGGCGAGGTCGCGGATGCATTCGAGGTGGCGGATCGACGGGTGGATGTCGATCGGCTCGACCGGATAGCCGCCGGTGGCTTGGATGACATTGTGCATCTGCGCCAGCCTGAGGAAGTTGCGGTAGTCGGCCTGGTTGCCGGGCCGCCGCCCGCGATCGAGGTCGGAGCAATTGGGCGCCGACGCAACCTGGGCAAAGACGACGTTGTTGCCGCCGAACCGCACATTATGCGCCGGGTTGCGGGCGTGGATGGTGAATTCGGGCGGGCAGTGCGCGATCATCTCGAGGATCATGTCGCCGTCAAAGCGCACACGCTCGGAACCCTCGCGCACGTCGGCGCCGTGTTCTTTCATGATGCGCCGCGCATCCTCGTGCAGCACGTCGACGCCGATCTCCTTCAGTACCTGCAGCGAGGCGAGGTGGATGCTTTCGAGCTCGTCGTCGGAAATCAGACTCGTCGGCTGGAGCGGGTTCTTCAACTGCCGGAACGCCGGCTGCTCGAACGCGGCCGCGGCGCTGGAGCGCTTGCCGGCCCTTCCGCCGCGGCGGGCGCGGTCGGTTGCCGGTTCGGCAGGTTGCAGCGCGGCAGTCATGGCAGGCCTCATTGTGGACTTTCAATGCGCCGGATAATGGACCGCGCACCCGCACCTCATTGCGTTTGCGGCGACCACTAGGGCGAGGGAAGCGACATTGCCGCCGCATGGCGGCATCAGGGCGGGCCGATCGGACGCAGCATGCATGATAAGCTTCGCTGCGCCGTGTGCGGGGCGTTGCTGGCCTCTTGCGGCACTCTCGCGGTCAGGGCATGATTTTCGCCATGCAGACGAAAGGAGCCATCGCGGGCATCGCACTTTTGACCTGCTCGCGGCGGACGCGCCATGCGGAGCTGCTCAGGCTGTGCGCGCGTATCGGCTATTCGCCGCCCATCCCGTCCTGAAAATCCGCCGGCAATTGCCGGATCGATTCAACAGGAAGGGACAAGTCCATGACCTATCAGAACTATTCTCTGAAGCAGCTTCAGCAGATCGACGCGTCGCACCATCTGCATCCGTTCACCGACCACAAGGAGATTCGCGGCTCGGGGTCGCGCATCATCACGCGCGCCGACGGACCGTTCATCTACGATTCGGAGGGCAATGAACTTCTGGACGGTATGGCGGGCCTGTGGTGCGTCAATGTCGGCTACGGCCGCGAGGAGCTGGCCAGAGCCGCCTATGAGCAGATGAAGGAACTGCCTTATTACAATTCCTTCTTCAAATGCTCGACGCCGACGCCGGTGCTGTTGACGAAGCGGCTGGCCGAGATCGCGCCGGACGGCATCAACCAGGTGTTCTTCGGTTCCTCTGGCTCCGAGGCCAACGATACGGCCGTCAGGCTGGTGCGCCAGTATTGGGCGTTGGAAGGCAAGCCCGAGAAGAACCGCATCATCTCGCGCAAAAACGCCTATCACGGCTCGACCATCGCCGGCACGTCGCTGGGCGGGATGGAATCCATGCACAAGCAGCTTCACGGCGCGGTGCCGAACATCGTGCATGTCATGATGCCCTATGCCTACGAACTGGCGCTGCCGGGCGAGAGCGACCACGATTTCGGCCTGCGCGCGGCGAAGGCGGTGGAGGACGCCATTCTCGAAGCCGGCGCCGACCAGGTGGCGGCCTTCATCGGCGAGCCGATCATGGGCGCGGGCGGCGTCAAGATCCCGCCGATGAGCTACTGGCCGGAGGTCGAGCGCATCTGCCGCAAATACGATGTTCTCCTGATGGTCGACGAGGTCATCACCGGCTATGGCCGCACCGGCGAGTGGTTCGCCTCGCAGGCCTTCGGCATCTCGCCGGACACGATCACCACGGCCAAGGCGCTGACCTCGGGCTACCAGCCCCTGTCGGCGCTGCTGGTGGGCGACCGCGTGGCCAACACGCTGGTGGAGAAGGGGGGCGAGTTCCATCACGGCTACACTTATTCGGGCCACCCGGTCGCCTGCGCGGTGGCGCTGGCCAATCTCGACATCATCGAGCGCGAAGGGCTGGTGGAGCGGGTGAAGAGCGATACCGGGCCGTACTTCGCCGAGGCACTGCGCGAGCGCATCGCCGATCATCCCCTGGTCGGCGAGGTCCGCTCCTTCGGCCTGATGGGCGCCATCGAGATCGTCAAGGACAAGGGCACGAAGGAGCGATTTGCGCCTGGCGGCAGCGCCGCCGTGATCGTGCGGGACCATGCGATCGAGAACGGGCTGATGATGCGCGCCACCGGCGACACCATGATCCTGTCGCCGCCGCTGATCTGGACGCGTGAGACCATCGACATGGCCTGCGAGCGGATCGGCAGGGCGCTGGACCAGGCCCTGGTCGACCTGCGGCGCGCCTGATTTCCGGCAATCGTGCGGCGGGGAGGCCCGCCGCACGGCTTTCGTCATCCATCCGTCACGCTGCCATCATCGGCCTGTCACGCAACCGTGATGGAAAGCCGTGCCATGACAGGCACGGCACAAAACGAGTCGCACGGCGCAGAGCGCCGCTACCGCACCCTCTTCATCTCGGACGTGCATCTGGGCACGAAGGGATGCCAGGCGGAGGCGCTGCTCGAATTCCTCAAGCATCACGAGGCGGACACGATCTACCTCGTCGGCGACATCGTCGACGGGTGGCGGCTGAAATCCGGCTGGTTCTGGCCGCAGTCCCACAACGACGTGGTCCAGAAGTTTCTGCGCCAGGGCCGCAAGGGCGCCCGGATCGTCTATGTGCCGGGCAACCACGACGAATTCCTGCGCGAATTCTACGGCACGCATTTCGGTGGCATCGAAGTGTGCGAGACGGCGGTCCATGTCGCCGCCGACGGCCGGCGCTATCTGGTCATCCACGGCGACGTTTTCGACGTGGTGGTGCGGCACGCCAAATGGCTGGCCTTCTTCGGAGACTGGGCCTACGTCGCCGCGCTCGCGCTGTCGCGGCGCATCAACATGGTGCGCCGCTTCTTCGGCCTCACCTACTGGTCGCTGTCGGCCTGGGCGAAGCACAAGGTCAAGAACGCCGTCAATTTCATCGGTCGCTTCGAAGAGACTCTGGCCGCGGAAGCACGGCGGCAGGGCGCCGACGGCGTCATCTGCGGTCACATCCACTCCGCCGCCCAGCGCGAGATGGACGGGCTCGACTACATCAACACCGGCGACTGGGTCGAAAGCTGCACGGCGGTCGTCGAGCACCAGGATGGCCGCATGGAGCTGATCCACTGGGCCGAGCAGAGCGAGACGCTCAATTTGCGCCCGGTCATGGTCCCATGGCGCAGGAGGGCGGCATGACGGACGCTATGACGCCCGGCAGCCGCCTGCTGATCGTCAGCGATGCCTGGCATCCGCAAGTGAACGGCGTCGTGCGGACCTTGTTCAAGCTGGCGGAAATCCTCGCCGAAATGCACATCGAGAGGCATTTTCTTACGCCGCAGGGCTTTCGGTCGTTCCCTATGCCGCTCTATCCGGACATCCGGCTGGCGCTGGCCACGCCGCGGCAGGTCGCGCGTTCCATCTCGGATTTCTCTCCGGATTTCATCCATCTCGCCACCGAGGGGCCGCTCGGCCAACTGGCGCGCCGCGCCTGCCTGAAGCAGGGGCTGGCCTTTACGACGAGCTACCACACCAAGTTCCCCGAATATCTCAGCGCGCGGCTGCCGGTCCCGGAAAGCTGGACCTATGCCCGTCTGCGCGATTTTCACAATTCCGGGCAGGGCGTCATGGTGGCGACGCCCTCGTTGGGCGAGGATCTTGCCCGGCGCGGCTTCCGCAACATCCGCATGTGGACGCGCGGCGTCGATGCGGAACTGTTCAATCCTGCCCGCCGCGGCACCATCGACCTGCCGCGTCCGATCTTCCTCTGCGTCGGCCGCGTCGCGGTCGAAAAGAACCTGCCGGCGTTCCTCGATCTCGATCTGCCAGGCAGCAAGGTGGTGGTCGGCGATGGGCCGGAACTGGCGCCGCTGAAGAAGCGGTATCCGCAGGCGCATTTCTTCGGCGCGCTCTCGAACGAGGAACTCGCCGGCGTCTACGCCGCATCCGACGTCTTCGTGTTTCCCAGCCGCACCGACACGCTCGGCAACGTGCTGCTTGAGGCGATGGCCAGCGGATGTCCCGTCGCGGCCTATCCGGTCACCGGCCCGATCGACATCGTCGGTCCCGGCGGCGTGGTCGCCGAGGATTTGCGGGAGGCCGCGCTCGGCGCGCTCGAAATCCCGCGCGAGGCGGCGCGCGCCAACGCGCTCGAATACAGCTGGCCGGCCTGCACGAGACAGTTTCTCAGCCATTTGCGGCCGGCGGGCAAGCAGACCAGCAGGGCAGGCTTGGGCGAGGCGGCCGCAGCCCTTTCCTGACGCTGGAACGGCCTCGTCCAACAACTCTTCAGCAAGGGATTTTCCGATGTCGGCGTTGGAAACGGGCGGTAAGGACGGTTCACAGCGGAAGCTCGCGCGGCGGCGGTTGCATGGCGCGGTGCGGCGCAACCGCATGCTCTCGCGCGCCGGCCTGTCCGAGCGGCTGTTCGCACAACTGTTCTCGGGGCTTGTCTATCCGCAAATCTGGGAAGACCCGGACGTGGACATGGTCGCGCTCGCCATCAGGCCGGGCGATCGGCTGGTGACCATCGCCTCTGGCGGCTGCAATGCGCTGTCCTACCTGCTCGCCGATCCGGCGTCGGTGGAAGCCGTCGATCTCAATCGCGCCCACGTCGCCTTCAACCGGCTGAAGCTTGCCGCGCTCGGGCGGCTGCCGAGCTACGACAGCTTCTATCGCTTCTTCGGGCGTGCCGACGCGCCCGCCAATATCGCCGACTACCGGCAGTTCCTCAGGCCGCATCTGGATAGCGAGACGCGTGCCTATTGGGAGAAGCGCAAGCTTTCGGGGCGCCGCCGCATCTCGATCTTCTCGCGCAGCCTCTACCGGCACGGGCTGCTCGGCAATTTCATCGGCATGGGACATCGCGTGGCGCGCCTCTACGGCATCGACCCGCGCGGCCTGCTCGCCGCCGCCAGCATGGACGACCAGCGCCGGTTCTTCGACCAGTCGATCGCGCCGCTGTTCGAGAAACGGGCGGTCCGCTGGGCGCTGAAGCGCAAGTCGTCGTTGTTCGGCCTCGGCATTCCGCCGCAGCAATACGACGCGCTGGCCGGCGGCGGCGACATGGCCGCCGTGCTCAGGGCGCGGCTGGAAAAGCTGGCCTGCGATTTCCCGCTCGCCGAGAACTATTTCGCCTGGCAGGCCTTCGGCCGCGCCTATGACCCGACCGGAAGTGGGCCGCTGCCCCCGTACCTGTCGCGCGCCAATTTCGAGACCGTGCGCGCCCGCGCCGATCGCGTGACGATCACCAACGCCTCCTATGCGGAATTCCTGGCCGCGAAGCCCGCAGCTTCGGTCGACCGCTTCGTGCTTCTGGATGCGCAGGACTGGATGTCGGACGACCAGCTCAACCATCTGTGGCGCGAGATCACGCGCACGGCTACCCCTGGCGCGCGCGTCGTCTTCCGCACCGCCGCCGAGGAAAGCCTGCTTCCCGGCCGTCTCGACCAGTCGCTGCTCGACCTGTGGGAATACCGGGATGCCGAATCGAAGGCGCTACACCGGCGCGACCGCTCGTCCATCTATGGCGGTTTCCATCTCTACGTGCTGGCGGAGCCGCGCGCATGACCGTCGTCGATCACGGCGGCCTGATGGACCGGGTCTATCGCCACCAGCGCCACATCTACGATACGACGCGCAAGTATTATCTGCTCGGCCGCGATCCGATGATCGCCGGCCTCAACCCGCCGCCCGGCGCCAGCGTGCTGGAGATCGGCTGCGGCACCGGGCGCAATCTGGTCAAGGCGGCGCGCCGCTACCCGCGGGCCTCGTTCTACGGGATCGATATTTCGCGCGAGATGCTGGAGACGGCCGGGCGCTCCATCTCGGGCGCGGGGCTGACGGACAGGGTCAGGCTGGCCTTCGCCGATGCCGCCGGTTTCGACCCGCAACGCGTGTTCGGCCGGCAGGGTTTCGACCGTATCTTCATTTCCTATGCCGTGTCGATGATCCCCGGCTGGCAGGCAGTGATGGCGCAGGCGTTCGCCAACCTTGCGCCGGGGGGCGAACTTCATGTCGTCGATTTCGGCGATCAGTCCGGGCTGCCGCGATGGTTCCGGGGCGGCCTGCGCACATGGCTTGGCTGGTATCACGTCACGCCGCGCAGCGACCTGTTCGACGTGGCGGCACGCTTGGCGCAGGCTGGCGGTGGGCTCACCTCTGAGCGGCGGCTTTACCGGGATTTCGCCTGGCTCGCGGTCATGGGCAGGCCGGCCGCGCATTGAGGCGATCGCCGCAACGCAAAAACCGCGCCCCGAGGGAACGCGGTTTTGCCAGATACGCATGGCCGACGCTTACACTACGCTGCGAAGGCATTGGCTCCGGTACGCGAGACCTGATCCGGAGCGTTGGCGGTGCGTGATGTCCGCCTCGCGAACCGTTCTACAGGCACATCGTTACCGGGGGGTTATCGAGACCTTAAGCAAACCTAAATTTGCGATTTTTTTGCCCGCACATTTTAGGAAAGTCGAATAAACTTCGGGGCTTACGTTGCGTCACCGCGCAGGAAATTGATGATGCCGGAAAAATCCGAGCCGGCGCCGCCCCGTGCGTTGAACAGGGCATAGAGCTGGGCCGCTTCCGCGCCGAGCGGGGTTGCCGCGCCCGCTGCCTGGGCGGCTTCCTGCGCGAGTTTCAGGTCCTTCAGCATCAGTGCGGCGGCGAAGCCCGGCTTGTAATCCTTGTTGGCAGGGGAGGCCGGCACCGGTCCCGGCACCGGGCAGTAGGTGGTCAGCGACCAGCATTGGCCCGACGAGGTCGAGGCGACGTCGAACAGCGCCTGATGCGACAGGCCGAGCTTTTCGGCCAGCACGAAGGCTTCCGAAACGCCGATCATGGAAATGCCGAGGATCATGTTGTTGCAGATCTTGGCGGCCTGGCCGGCGCCGTCCTCGCCGCAATGGACGATGCGGCCGGCCATTGGCTTGAGGATGGGTTCGGCGCGGGCGAAGGCCTCTTTGGAACCGCCGGCCATGAAGGTCAGCGTGCCCGCGAGTGCGCCGCCCGTGCCGCCGGAGACCGGCGCATCGATCGAGACATGGCCGTGCTTCTGGGCGATCGCATGGGCTTTCCGCGCCGAGTCGACATCGATGGTGGAGGAATCGATGAACAGGGCGCCGGCTTTCGCTTTCGGCGCGATGTCCTCGTAGACCGAAAGGACGTGCTTGCCGGCCGGCAGCATGGTGATGACCACGTCAGCATCCTTCACCGCTTCCGGGGCGCTCGCCATGACGGTGACCTCGTTGTCCTTCGCCACTTTCAGATTGTCCGGGACAAGGTCGAAGCCGAGGACGGTGTGGCCGGCCTTGACGAGGTTCGCGGCCATGGGATTGCCCATGTTGCCGAGGCCGATGAAGGCGATGGTGGTCATTGGTTTCCTCCAGTAAGGGCAATCGGCAATCGGCAGTTGGCAGTCGGGTTTCGATTGCCGATCTGGCGACTGCCTTACTGCCGTCCAATCATATGCCGCGCCACGATCACGCGCATGATCTCGTTGGTGCCCTCGAGGATCTGGTGGACGCGCAGGTCCCGGACCAGCTTCTCGATACCGTAGTCATGCAGATAGCCGTAGCCGCCCAGCAATTGCAGGGCGTTGTTGGCCACGTCGAAGCCCGCGTCGGTGACGAAGCGTTTGGCCATGGCCGACCATTTCGAGGCGTCGTGTGCCTTGGCGTCCAGCTTCGAAGCCGCGGCGTAGAGAAAGACGCGGGACGCCTGCAAAGTCGTCTCCATGTCGGCGAGCCGAAATTGAAGCGCCTGGAACTCGTTGATCGTCCGGCCGAACGCCTTGCGCTCGGCTGTGTAGGACAGCGCCTTGTCGAGCGCCGATTGCGCCCCGCCGAGCGAGCAGGCGGCGATGTTGAGCCGGCCGCCGTCGAGGCCGGCCATGGCGATCGAAAAGCCCGCGCCTTCGTTCGACAGCAGGTTGTCGGCAGGCACCCGGCAGTCTTCGAAGACGACCTGGCGGGTCGATTGCATGTGCCAGCCCATCTTGTTCTCGACCGCGCCGAAGGAGAGGCCGGGCGCATCCTTGGGCACGACCAGCGTCGAGATGCCTTTCGGGCCGTCCTGCCCGGTCCGCGCCATCACCACATAGATGTCGCTGTCGCCTGCGCCGGAGATGAACTGCTTGGCGCCGTTCAGCACATAGTCGCCGCCGTCGCGCACAGCCCTGGTTTTCAGCGCCGCGGCGTCCGAGCCGGAGCCCGGCTCGGTCAGGCAATAGCTGGCCAGCCACTCCATCGAGGTCAGCTTCGGCAGGAAACGCTCGCGCTGCTCCTGCGATCCGAAGCGGTCGATCATCGAGGCCGCCATGTTGTGGATCGAGATGAAGGACGAAAAGGCCGGGCAGGCGCGCGCCAGCGCCTCGAACACGAGAACGGCGTCGAGGCGTCCGAGCGCGGAACCGCCGACGTCGTCGCGAACATAGATGCCGCCGAGACCGAGCGGTCCGGTCTCGCGGATCACATCGGACGGAAACCGCCGCTCGCGGTCCCAGTCGAGCGCGTCGGGCGCGACGCGTTCGGCGGCGAATGCTTCGGCCATGGCCTGGATGGCGCGCTGGTCCTCGGTCAGTTCGAACTGTCCGCCTGTCGGTTGAACGGCGCTGTCCACGGCATCCTCCCTGCCTGCGGGCCGCTGGTCTGGCCCGACGTTTTCGGCTATGCGCACGGGTCAATCTAGACCAATGATGCCATCGTGCAACCTGCGCTTTGGGCGCAGCGGCTGTGCGGAAAATCGTGTTCGGGGCAGGATGTGACGACAATTTTCAATAGTTGCCCGGGCGGTACCTGACCGATGGCGCGTGCGCTCATGCTGCAAGGCACCGGCTCCGATGTCGGCAAGACGGTCCTGGTCGCCGGCCTCTGCCGCGCGGCGCGCAATCGCGGCCTGAAGGTACGGCCGTTCAAGCCGCAGAACATGTCCAACAACGCCGCCGTCGCCCAGGATGGCGACGCAGGCGGCGGCGAGATCGGGCGCGGGCAATGGCTACAGGCGCTGGCCTGTGGTGTGCCGCCTTCCGTTCACATGAATCCCGTTCTCTTGAAGCCGCAGACAGACGTGGGCTCACAAGTCATCGTGCAGGGCCGCATGGCGGGCGAGGCGAGGGCGCGCGACTATCAGTCGCTCAAGCCGAAACTGATGGACGCGGTGCTGGACTCGTGGGCGAAGGTGGGCGAGGGCGCCGACCTCGTCATCGTGGAGGGGGCGGGGTCGCCGGCCGAAATCAACCTGCGCGCCAACGACATCGCCAATATGGGCTTCGCGACGCGCGCCGGCGTGCCGGTGGTGCTGGTCGGCGACATCGACCGCGGCGGCGTCATCGCCTCTATCGTGGGCACCCACCGCATCCTGCCGGACGGGGACCGCGACATGGTCGCGGGTTATCTCATCAACAAATTCCGTGGCGACGTTTCCCTGTTCGACGACGGCATCGCCGCGATCGACGGCTTCACCGGCTGGCGTTGTTTCGGCGTGGTGCCGTGGCTGACGGCTGCCAGCCGGCTGCCGGCCGAGGATTCGGTGGTGCTGGAGAGGCTGGTATCGGGTGAGAGCCGCGCGCTCAAGGTCGCCGTGCCGATGCTGTCGCGCATCGCCAATTTCGACGACCTCGATCCGCTCAGGGCCGAGCCGTCGGTCGAGGTCGTGTTCGTACCGCCCGGCCGGTCATTGCCGGAGGATGCGGGCCTTGTGATCCTGCCGGGCTCCAAGTCCACCATAGGCGATCTTCTCTTCCTGCGGGAGCAGGGGTGGGATCGCGACCTCCAACGGCATGTTCGAGGCGGTGGGCATGTCGTTGGCATTTGCGGCGGCTACCAGATGCTGGGCCGCGTGGTGCGCGATCCTGACGGCGTCGAGGGCGACGTACGCGAGACGGAAGGCCTTGGCCTGCTGGATGTCGAGACGGTCATGGAGCCCGAAAAGACGGTCCGCAACAGTTCCGCCCGCTCCACGGTCTTCGACACGCCGCTGGAGGGCTACGAAATCCATCTCGGGGGGACCACCGGACCCGATTGCGCGCGTCCGTCGGCCATCATCGACAATGTCGCCGACGGGGCCGTATCGCCGGACGGCAGGGTGACGGGGACGTACCTGCACGGCTTCTTCACGGCGGATACGTTCCGGGCGCGCTTCCTTGAAAGCCTCGGCGTGAGGAGCGGCACGTCCGACTATCGCGGGCAGGTCGAGGCGGCGCTGGACGACATCGCCGCCGCCCTCGAGCGTCATCTCGACTGCGACGCGCTTTTTTCGCTCGCGCGATAAAAAAGCGCCGGACAGGCCGGCGCTTTCAATGGGAGAAACGACGGCGTCAGGCGCCGCGCATCAGACAGGCGATTGCCAGGACGACATAGGCGATCGTCATCACCCAGAAGGCCGATATCGACCCGAGGCTGAAGACGCTGAAAGCCATCAGCAGGCCGATGATGGCGATGATGACGGTTATGATGAAGACGATCTGGGTTGGTGCGCTCAAATTCATGCTTGCCTCCTCACAAGATGATTCGTGCAAAGCAAGACTATCACCGCTCCGCTCAGACACCAATCAGCGTCCGAAGCGGGTTCTGCGGATCGGCGAGCAGCTTGAAGGCCAGGGCCACGCACACCACGACGAGCAGCGGCTTGATCAACCGAGCGCCGATGCGCACCGCCAAGAGCGCGCCGACGCGGGCACCTAGGAACTGGCACGCTCCCATCAGGACGCCGATCTTCCAATGGATCACGCCGGCGATGGCGAAAACCGCGAAGCCGCCGATATTGGAGGCGAAGTTCAGCAGCTTGGTATGGGCGGTCGCCTTGAGAACGCCGTAGCCGGCGAGTGCCACGAAAGCCAGCATGAAGAAGGATCCCGCGCCGGGGCCGAAAACGCCGTCGTAGAAGCCGATCAAAGGCACCAGCGTCGTCGAGAATTGCAGCGGCGACAGCCGTTCGGCGCGGTCGACATCGGCGAGATTGGGTTTCAGGGCGAAATAGAGCGCGATCGCGATCAGCACGATCGGAAGCGCGGCGCGCAATATGTCGTCCGGCACCCGTGTGGCGGCCAGTGCGCCGAGCGCGGCGCCGAAGAAAGACAGGACCGCGGCGCGCCATTGCCGGCGCGGATCGACCTGACCGCTGGCGGCATAGGCCAGTGTCGCGGAACTGGTGCCGAACAGGCCCTGAAGCTTGTTGGTGCCGAGGCTCTCCACCGGCGTGAAGCCTGCCAGAAGCAATGCCGGCACCGAAATCAATCCGCCGCCGCCGGCGATGGAATCGACAAAACCGGCGGCGAAAGCGGCGGCGGCAAGCATCGCAATGGTGGTGATGGCGAGATCGAACATTGTGATATAAGGAGGCTGGCGCGATCGTGGACGCGAGCCATCCATCACGACGCGCCGGTTTGCGCAAGCGGATTCCACGGCAACCGGTGGTCAGGCAGAGGGCGTCATGGTCGTTGCATTGCTGGATCAGTTCCTGGCGCTTCTCGATGGCGATCCGGGCGTGCGCAAGGTGGCCGACGATCCCGTGCTGTCGGCCGAACTCCTTCTGCTGTTTCGCATGATCCTGGCCGATGGCACTGTCAGCGAAAGCGAGATGGAGGTCTTTCGCCGCATCTGCGTGGAATCGTTCGCGATCCCTGAATCCAGTCTGGACGGCGTCATCGATTATCTCAACGATTTCGGCTACGAGACCACCGGCTCCCAGGCGATGGCGATGTTCCGTGGCCTCGACGTGGACCGGCGCAAGGAACTGGCGAAGCACATGGCCGATATCGCCAAGGCCGACAGGCATCTTGCGGAAAACGAGGTGCGGCTCTTGCGGCGAACGCTGGAAATCCTCGAAATCAGCCCGGTGGACCTGATCCCCGATCACAAGACCAGATGAGATCGGATCGGCCCGTGGCCTGGGACCGTGGCCAACGGACCATCGCCGGTGACTGCCCAGTCGAAATCGGGTCAGTCGAAATCGGGCCAATCGAAATCGGATCTGTCGAGATCAGACCTGCGCCGAAACCGCCGCGTTGAAGGACGCGACATTTTCCCGGAGATGCGTCGGCTTTCCCGTTCCCGTCAGCACGATACCATCGCCGACATGATGTTTCAGGAACGCGAAGGCGGCTTTACCCAAGTCCTGGCCTTCGTGAGACTGGACAAGCGCGCCCATGGCAAAGGGGCGGTTGATGACGGGACGGATGTTTGAAGCCGCCATGTCCGGAAGGAGGGACAGGAATGTCCGGTCGCTTTCGTTGAGGGGAAACTGCAGGCAGGAATAGATTTCGGTTTCGATTGCCCGCCGTCCAGCTTCCACCGTACTGATGCTCGCGCCGAACTGGAGGATTCCCGCATTCCGCGCATAGTCGATGGCCCTGCGGACATCCGCGTTGCCCACCACGTCCTCGGTGGCCTTGTGAATCTGCAGCACGGCGATCGGACCCAGCAGTTCGAGGCTTCGATCGATGCTGCGCCGCAGCGCGTCGTAGTTGTGGTCGACGACGGTGCCGCCCGACTCCGCGTCCCAATGCTCGCCGGCCTTGGTCATGATCGTAAGCCCGGCGCGTTGTTCGGCGGGCAGGTCGCCGAGGAAGCGGCCGAGGATGGCCTCGCTGGCCGCATAGGCGGGAGCGGTGTCGAATGTCCTGATGCCGAGTTCGAGGGCCGTCGAGAGAAGTTCGCGCGCCTGGCCTTCGCTCGGCGGGGCCACGTCGCGGACGCCCCATTTCCTGCCGATCGAGACGAGCCCCAATCCCAGTTCAAGCCGCCTGCAGTTCACAGCAACGCCTGCTCGTTCCGGCCCATCAGGCGGAAGGCGAGGTAGACGGCGACGCCGCTCAACACCAGCAGGATCGACGACATGGCCGCGGCCGTGCCGAAGTCGCCGTCTAGGATGAGGAGATAGATGCGCACGGGCATCGTCATGGTCGAGCCGACATAGAGCACCAGCGACGACGACAGCTCGTTGATCGCGGTGACGAAACTCAGCATGCCGCCGGCGACGATGCCTGGAACGATCAGCGGCACGGTGATCTTCAGGAAGGCGCGGAACGGGCTGTAGCCGAGCGAAATGGCTGCCTCCTCCATCGAAGGCGAGATCTGCCTGAGCGATGAGGCGGTGGTGCGCACCGAATAGGGCAGGCGGCGGATGAAGATCGACAGCACGATGATCGCCGCCGTTCCGGTCAGCACCACCGGACCGGTGTTGAAGGCCGCGATGAAGGCGATGCCGATGACGATGCCCGGCATGACGTAGGGGATCATGAAGGCGCCGTCGAGCAGCGAGGTGTTGAGGTTGGTGCGCCGCGCCACCAGCACGCCGACCAGCGTTCCGACGATGACGATGAGGATTACGGCCGATATCGAGAAGGAGAGCGAATTGCGCACCACGTCGGCCAGGTTGAACAGGATGCGCTCGTAGCTTTGCAGGCTGACGCCCGGCTGGAACACCGGACCGCTCGTCTTGCGGAAGGAATAGACGATCGAGATGATGACCGGCAGGGCGCCGAGGAAGCCGATGGCGTAGACAGCGAAATGCGCCAGTGCGTTGCGCCAGCCTGTCAGCTTGATCTTGATCGGCTTGTTGATCATGTTGCCGTGGTAGACGTTGCGGCGCGACATGTAGCGCTGCAGCATGACGAAGAACATCGACACGGCGATGAGGAAGACGCTGATGGTGGTGGCCATCGCCATGTTGGAACCGATTTCGGCCGAATAGAGCGCGAAGGCTTCGGTCGCCAGCACGTTGTAGCCGCGGCCGAGCAGGCGCGGCGTGCCGAAGTCGGCGATGGCGTGGATGAGCGCCAGCAAGCCGCCGGCCGACAGGGCGGGAAACACCATCGGGAAGGAAATCTTGAAGGTACGCTGCAACGGCGTCAGGCCGAGACCCTCGGCTGCCTCCTCCAAGGAACGGTTGACGTTGGAGAGCGCGCCCGAGACCATCAGGTAGACGTACGGGTAGAACTTGAAGGCGAAGACCATCAGGATGCCGGTCAGGCCGTAGATGGGCGGAATGTTGATGCCCACGGCGCGCAGCCACTGACGCACCAGCCCGCCGCCGCCGAACAGCACGATCCAGGAATAGGCGCCGATGAAGGGCGGCGAGACCAACGCAAGGATCGCCAGCAGCGAGACGAAGCGGGCGCCGGCGATGACGAAGCGCGAGATGCAGAAGGCCATGATGGAGCCGAGCAGCAGCGCCCCGATCAGGCCGCCGAAGCCGACGACGAGCGTGTTGAGGAATGCCTGGTGAAAACGCGGCTCGCTGAGGAATTTGGCATAGTTGACAAGCGTGAAATTGCCGGCCTCGTCGTAGAACGAGGACAGGAGGACCGATCCGACCGGCACGAACAGCAGCCCGAGCAGGAGCAGCCAGGTCAGGATCGCGACGATCGTCCAGAAATTGAGCCGCGGCATGGCGTCAGGCCTCCGTAGCGACGCGCTTGCCGGCCGCGTCGAAGCCCATCAGCGCGTCGCGGCGTATGACGACCGAGACCTTCCTGCCGCTGCCCAGGCCGCCGCCCATGCCTGGATCGGCAAGCTGCACGATAAGCGGTCCTGCTTCGGTCTCCACCTGCACATGCGCCTCGCGGCCGAGATAGGTGTATTTGGTGACGCTGCCGGCCAGGCTGGCCGCGCCTTCCGGCGCCGTTTGTCCCGGCTCGGCTAGTTCCAGCCGCTCGGGGCGGGCGGCCCATGCTTCGATGCCGTCGGCGGGCAGCCTGAGGTCGGAGACCAGTTTCCCGAGTGCAGCCCCCGGTGCCAACGTATTAAGGGTGCCGACGAAGCGGGCGACGAAGATCGTTTGCGGATCGCCGTAGATCTGCTGCGGCGTGCCGATCTGCTCGACATGGCCGGCGCTCATCACGCAGATACGGTCGGAGATCGCCAGCGCTTCCTCCTGGTCGTGCGTGACATAGATGGCGGCGATGTCGATCTGCTTCTGGATATCGCGGATTTCCTCGCGCAGCTCGATGCGCAGCTTGGCGTCCAGGTTGGACAGCGGCTCGTCCATCAAAAGCAGGCGCGGGTTGATGACCATGGCGCGCGCGATGCCGATGCGCTGCTGCTGGCCGCCCGACATGGCCGCCGGCATGCGCTCGGCCAGGGCCGTCAGCCGGACGGCGGCCAAGGCCTCGCCGACGCGTTTCTTGACCTCCGGCGCCGCGACCTTGCGCGGTTTCAGGCCGAAGGCGACGTTGTCGAAGACGCTGAGATGCGGAAACACCGCATAGTCCTGGAATACCATGCCGATGTCGCGCTTGTGCGGCGGTATCTTGCGCAGATCCGAGCCGTCGAGGGTGATCGACCCGGAGGTCAGGTCGTTGAAGCCGGCGATCGAGCGGAGCAGGGTGGTCTTGCCGCAGCCGGACGGCCCCAGAAGCGTGAAGAATTCGCCACGCTCGACTGCGATCGAGACATCATCGAGCGCCCGGAAATCACCGAACTGCTTGGTCGCTCCGGTGACGGCCAGATACGCCATTCGTCTCCTCCCCTTTTCGGGGCAGTAAGGCATAATTTTCGGATTGCAACAACCGCGAATTCATACCAGTATCAAAACCGACAAAATATGGTCGAAAATGAAAAGGGAGGACCTGATGAATATTCGCAAACGTACATTTTTGGCGATGGCTGCCGCGCTCGTTGCGTCGACCGCCCTGGCCGGACCGGCATTGGCGCAGGACAAGCCGGTGGTCGTCTATACGGCCCATAACTCGTCCATCGTCGACAAGCTGCTGCCGATTTTCGAGAAGGACACGGGGCTCAAGGCCGAAGTGGTCAAGATGGGTTCGGGCGATGTCGCCAGGCGCGCCAAGGCGGAGGCGGCAAACCCGGCCGCCGACGTGATCTGGTCCATCTCCGGCAGCGCGCTGACCGAGCTTGCCGATATTCTGGAGCCCTACAAGCCCGCCGACTACGACAAGATCAACACCAGCCTGATCCAGAACGACGCGTGGACGCCTTATACCGGCGTGGTCTACGTGCTCGCGGTCAATACCAGCATCCTGCCGCTCGACCAGGCGCCCAAGAGCTGGGCCGAACTGGCCGATCCGAAGTGGAAGGGGCAGATCACTTCGGCTCGCGCCGACAATTCGGGCTCCGCCTTGCAGCAGTTGCAGGGCGTGCTCACCATCTTCGGCGACAAGGGCTGGGACGAATACGACAAGATCGCCAAGAACTTCGTCCTGAGCGATTCCTCGGGCGCGGTGCCGCGCTATGTCGCCGACGGCGAGACGTCGATGGGCCTGACGCTGGAAGACAACGCGCTCCTCTATGTGAAGGGCGGCTCGCCGATGTCGATCGTGCACCTGACCGACGGCACGATCGCCACGCCTGACGGCGTCGCCCTGGTCAAGGGAGGCCCCAACCCGGACGGCGGCAAGAAGTTCATCGACTGGGCCCTGTCCAAGTCGACGCAGGAGACGCTCGTCAAGGAAATCGGCCGCCGCTCGGCGCGCACCGACGTCGGCGGTCCGGAAGGCATGCCCGATCTGACCAGTCTCAAGCTGGTGAAGCTGAAGTCGCTCGCCGAGCTCGGCGGCACCGAGGCGATCCTGGAGAAGTGGCGGGCTGCGACCGGCCAGTAAGATCATGGCGGGCGGCGCTCCTATCGGGGCGCCGCCCGTCCGACGGGTATGCTGCGCCGGGCGGCGCTCCCGATAGTTGACATTTGCCTTCAGATGAAAGGTTCGGAGCGGCTTCGGCGCGCTCTTTCCCCGTGACCATGAAGCACCTCGAAGCATTCACGCTCGGCAAGAAATTCGGGCATCCCGAGATGAACGAGGACAGCCTCGTCATCATGCCGGACTTGGGCTACGCCGTTATCGACGGCGTCACCGACCGCAACGGCACGACCTATGACGGCATGCTGTCAGGCCGGTTCGCCTCGCGCACGGTGCGCCGTGCCGTCGAGACCTTCCTGCTCGCCCAAGGGCGTGCGGACGCCGAGCATCTGCACTATCGCGGACCTGCCGAGCTCATCGCCTATCTCGACGGCGCGATCCGTGCCGGCTACGAGGCCAACGGCGCTCTGGAGCGTGCGAAAGACGACTGGAAGCTTCGCGGCGGCTGTACGGTCATGCTGGCTTTCTGCTTCGGGGACAGGCTCGAAGTGGTGGCCGTGGGCGACAGCGGCGCGCGCTTCAACGGAACCGACCTGTTCCAGGTGCTGAAGCCGCTGGACGACGTGACGTCGATCCTTCGCCGCGAAGCCTGGCGCCATTTCGCCGGATTGGGTCATGACGAAGCGGCTTGCGACCGCTTTTCCGCTGCGCTGACCTGGCAGGGCACCCGATACCAGCAGGAGGGATCGCCAACCGCCGATGCGGATGCTTTAGCGCAGATCGAAGCGCGGGCGCTCGCCGCCTGCCGCGCGCGGCTGCCGCATGTTCCCGAATGGGAACTGCTCGAACTGTTCCACAAGGGCATCGCGCACGGGCAGGGGGATTTCCAGAACGTCACCGACAGGGTGCTCGGTTACGGCGGGCTCGACGGTTTCGGCGTACCGGACAAATACATCGAGACGCGCAGCTACCGCCTTGCGGATATCGAGAGCATCGAACTGTTTTCCGACGGGTATTTCCTGCCTGGCGAGGACTTCGGCGTCGCTTCCTGGGAGAAGTCGTTCCGATATGTCGAGGAGCGTGATCCGAACAAAATCGGTGATTTCCTCAGCACCAAGGGAACGACGGCGGCGGCGCTCACCGACGACCGGTCCTACCTTGGAGTGAAGCTGAGATGAGCGGCGTTCTGACCGGGCGCCGCGCCGCCATCCTGGAGGCCGTTCGCAGCAACGGCGCCGTGTCGGTGGCCGAGCTTGCGGCACGGTTCTCGGTCACGCAGCAGACGATCCGGCGCGACCTGCACATACTCGACAGCAACGGGCTGATCCAGAAAGGCTTCGGCGGGGCTTTCGCAGCGCCCGGCCGGGTCCTGTACGGCTATCAGGAACGGCAGAGCGAGCAGGCCGGCGTCAAGAAGAAGCTGGTCATGGCGCTCGAGGAGTTCTTCACCGACAACGCCACGGTCTTCGTCGGCCTCGGGACGACCTTCGCCTCCCTGCACGAGATCGTCGCCCGTCATCCCGGATGCCTGATCGCCACGCCGAATCTGGATGTCGCCTACACCTGCGCGATCAACACCGACGCGACCGTCTACATCTACGGCGGCTACGTGCGAAACAAGGATCCGGCGATCCTGACCGTTTCGGACGAGAGCCGAACCCGGTTCAAGTTCGATGTGGCGCTGATCGGGGCGAACGCTGTCGATGAGGACGGAACCGTGCTGGAATTCGATCCGATGGAGGTCGACCTGACCAAGTCGATCCTGAAGCAGGCCCGCAAGGTCGTGCTCGTCGTTCACCACGAGAAATTCGGGCGCCGCGCACCGCATCGGATCGCGCATGTCCGCGAGCTTGACGTGCTTGTGACGAACGGGAACGCCGCGCAACGCCTTCGGTCGGCGGACATGCTGGACGGCGTCAGGGTGATCAATGTCGATTGAACCATCGAAAGCGCATCGAAGAGAAGTATTCCGGAAATTCGAACGTGACGGATTGCGCCGGTGATTTGCCGGCTTATTATTTCACAATAAAAACCCAGGGAGAAAACCATGAAATTTTCGCTCAAGACCGTCGCCGCCGCGGCGCTGGCGTCGCTGCTCGGCATGAGTTCCGCGCATGCGCTGACTGTCTATTCCAGTGTAGATGAGGAGAATGCCAAGAAGCTGCTCGACGCTTTCACCAAGGCGACCGGCGTCGAAACGCAGATGGTGTTCCTGTCGTCCGGACCGGCGCTGTCGCGCATCGAGGCGGAGAAAGCCAATCCGCAGGCCGATGTCTGGTTCGGCGCCCCGAGCGAGAACCACATCCTGGCCAAAGAGCGCGGCCTGGCCGAGCCTTATGTTTCCGCCAATGCCTCGGCGCTTTCGGACGACTTCAAGGACAAGGACGGCTACTGGCACGCCATCTATACCAATCCGCTCGCCTTCGGCGTGCGCACCGACATATTGGAAAGCCGCAAGGCACCGGTGCCGGCGTCGTGGGAGGACCTGAAGAACTCTGCCTACAAGGGGCTGATCCAGATGCCGTCGCCGCAGTCGTCCGGCACCGCCTATGCCGTCATTCTGACGCTGATCCAGGAGCGCGGCGAGGACGGCGCCTTCGAATATCTCAAGGCGATCAACCCGAACGTCCAGACCTATACGCAGTCCGGCACCGCGCCGTCCGGGGCGCTCGGCGTCGGCGAGACTCCGCTGGCGATCCAGTTCACGCCGGGCTTTTTGAAGCTCGCCGACGAGGGCTATCCGGTGAAGGTGGTATTCCCGTCCGAAGGCGTCGGCTATGAGGTCGCCTCGATGTCGATCCTCAAGGGCGCGCAGCACATGGACGAGGCCAAGAAGTTGGTCGACTGGATGACCTCGAAGGACGGGCAGGGTGCGCTCAGTGCCACCAAGACCTACTTCCTGCCGATCCGCAGCGATGTCTCCGGCGGCACCGGCGTGCCGGCGCTCGACAAGATCAAACTGGTCTCCGCCGACCCGAAATTCGCCGCCGAGAACAAGAAGCGGCTGGTGGAGCGCTGGACCAAGGACGTGCTCGGCCAGTGAGGCGCGTCCCGTGACCGGCACGGCTCGCTCGCAATTGCGCGTGCTGGCGCGAGACCCGGTTCTCCTGGTCCTGCTGGCGGCGATCGCCCTGTCGATCGCCGTCTTCGTCGTCTATCCGCTGGTGCGCGTGCTGCTCGCCAGCTTCCAGGGCGACGACGGCGGCTGGACGCTTTCAGGCTATGGCGAGCTCGCCGGCCGAAAACTATACCGCAACGCGCTCTTCAACAGCCTGAGCGTCGGCGTCGTCGTCGGCGTGCTTTCGGTCGCGCTCGGCTATCTGGCCGCCTTCGTGCTGACGCGGCTCGACGTGCCGGGCAAGCGCCTGCTGCATTATGTGACGATCCTGCCGATCGTCTCGCCGCCCTTCGTCAGCGCCGTCTCGATCATTTTTCTCTTCGGCTTCAGCGGGCTGGTCACCAAGCAGCTATTGGGCCTGACGGACTTCTCCATCTACGGTTTCCACGGCGTCGTGCTGTCGCAGATCTTCACTTTCGCGCCGATCGCCTACCTGTCGCTGCGCGGCGTGCTCGCCTCGCTCAGCCCGACACTGGAAGACGCGGCGCTCAACATCGGCGCGACCCGCTGGCAGACCTTCTGGAAGGTCGGCCTGCCGCTGTCACTGCCCGGCATCGCCAGCGCCTTCCTCGTCGTCTTCATCGAATCGATGGCCGATTTCGGCAACCCGCTGGTGCTGGCGGGCGCGGCCTTCCCGATGCTGGCGCCGCAGGCCTATCTGGAGATCACCGGTTCCTTCAACCTGTCGCGCGGTGCCACGCTCGCCATCGTTCTTCTGATTCCTTCGATGACCGCCTTCGCCATCCAGCGCTATTATCTGTCGAAGCGGCAATACATCACCGTCACTGGCAAGCCGACCGCCTCGACCTCGAAGATCGTCAGTCGGCCGGTGAAATGGATCCTCTACGCCGTGCTCGTGCTGTTCGCGCTGCTCGTGACCGCATTCTACGCCGTCATCCTGGTCGGCGCTTTCACCAAGGTCTGGGGCTTCAACTACACGCCGACGCTCGCCCATTTCGCCTATGTCTTCGATGTCGGGCTGGATTCGGTGAAGGACACGCTGCTGGTCGCCATCGTCTCGACGCCGGTCAGCGGCCTGCTCGGCATGATCGTCGCCTTTTTGGTCGTGCGGCGCGCCTTTCCCGGACGCACGGCGCTGGAGTTCGGCTCGATCCTGTCCTTCGCGGTGCCGGGCACCGTGGTCGGCATCGGCTACATTCTCGCCTTCAACGCGCCGCCGCTGGTGCTGACCGGTACCTTCGCCATTCTCGTCCTGTGCTTCGTCTTCCGCTATATGCCGGTGGGCATCCAGTCCGGCATCGCAGTGCTGCGCCAGATCGACCCGTCGATCGAGGAGGCTGCGCAGAACCTCGGCGCAACCACGCTGACCACCTTCCGCAAGGTCACGCTGCCGCTGATCGCGCCGGCCTTCTTCTCCGGCCTGGTCTACGCCTTCGTGCGTGCCATGACGGCGATCAGCGCCGCCATCTTCCTGGTCTCGGCCAACTGGAACCTGATGACGGTGCAGATTCTCAACCAGGTTGGTTCCGGCCGCCTCGGCGTGTCCGCCGCGTTCAGCGTGGTCGTCATCGTCATCGTGCTGATCGCCATCGCCGTCATCTCGTTCGCGATCGGCCGCTGGAGCCGGCACACATCCATGGTGAGGTTCTGATGACAGACGCGATCCGGATTTCCGGCCTGAACAAGCTCTTCGCTTCACCCGACGGCGGCACCGTCGCGGCGGTCAAGGATATCGACCTCGACATTGCAGCCGGGAAGCTGGTCACGCTGCTCGGGCCGTCTGGCTGCGGCAAGACCACGCTGCTTCGCATGATCGCCGGTTTCGAGGAGCCGACCTCCGGCGACATCTTTTTCGGCGATCGGCGCGTGAATGACGATCCGCCCAACAGGCGCGACACCGCGATGGTGTTCCAATCCTACGCCATCTTCCCGCATCTCGACGTGTTCGAGAATGTCGCCTTCGGCCTCAGGTTGCGCAAGCTGCCGACCGCCGAGATCGATGAGCGCGTCAATCGTGTGCTCGAGCAGACCGGCCTTGGCGGCTACGCGAAGCGCTCGCCCAGCCAGTTGTCCGGCGGCCAGCAGCAGCGCGTGGCGCTGGCGCGCTGCATCGTCATGGAGCCGAAGGTGCTTTTGTTCGACGAGCCGCTCTCCAATCTCGACGCCAAGCTGCGCGAGCAGATGCGCATCGAGATCCGCGAGTTGCAGCAGCGTGTCGGCATCACCTCGGTCTATGTCACCCACGACCAGGTCGAGGCGATGAGCATTTCCGACGAGATCGTGGTGATGAATGCCGGCCGCATCGAGCAGCGCGGTACGCCGCACGAAATCTATGCCAGGCCGGCCAGCCGCTTCGTCGCCGATTTCATCGGCAAGGCCAATTTCGCGACAGTCACGGTCGTGGACGGCGGCACGCTGCGGATCGGCGGCGTCGAGGTCGCCGTGCCCGATCTGCGGGGCCTTGAGGCCGGCGCGAAGGCGGAGGTCGTCGTGCGGCCGGAAGCCGTGCGGATGGCCGAGACGGGGCAGGGCGCATTCCAGGGCACGGTGCGGCGCGCCATGTTCCTGGGTAATGTCGCCGAATATCTGGTGGAGATCGAAGGAATCGGCGAATGGTTGGTCGATGTCGCCAATCCCGCTGAAGCACACATGATCGACGTGGGTGCGAAAGTCGTTCTCACGCCGTCACCGTCGTCGGTCCACATCCTGCCCGATCGTGAGCGGCTCGTCGGCCGCCCGGCATCCTCCCGACCGGGCCGCGCCGGCTGACTGAAGGCCTCGACCTCGGGACTTTGATACGCCAATCCAGAAGGCATTTGCTTCCAAGCGGATTTGCGCTCGCCGCCTGTCCTTCCCAATTTTGGGCAATGGTTGCGGCCGTGCAGCAAATCCGTGCGTGGAAAGATCAAAAGAGGTAAGACACATCCGGCTTGATCGCAGGATGGCGAACCGATCCGATCGATATGTACGATAAGATATTGGAAAAAAAGAGAAGTTATTCTCCGTCGCACCCATGATGGATGGGGAAGATAATCAATTAAAATCAATAACTTATTAGAATTTGCGTGCGGTTTGTGTGCAAGTATTTTTTACGTCCTGACCCAGATTAGGATTTCAAATTGTGAGCGAACTTTTCCGCCGAATTTAAAGCTGCAATATCCACGCCTGTTTGGAAGCCAAGTTGAGACAGGTGCTGCACCAACGAGCCGGTCCGCAGATTGCCGGCCGCCCCAGGCGCATAGGGGCATCCGCCAAGCCCGTCAGCCGCGGCGTCGAATGTTCGAACTCCAAGAGCCAGTGCGACATCGACATTCGCTAAGGCACCGCCGAACGTATCGTGGAAGTGGCATGCTATGCGATCTGGTGGCAGCTTGGCGACAACCCGCTCGAGCATCGCCTGCACACGTGCAGGCGATCCTCGCCCCAACGTATCCGCCACCGCAACCTCATCGCAGCCGAGTTTATCCAGCGACGAGACCACAGCCTCCACGGCATTCGGTTGAATCTCTCCTTCGAAGGGACAGTCAGTTGCGCAGGACACGTAACCTCTGACGCGTAGGCCGGCTTTATGCGCAAGTGCGAGCACCGGCCTGAAGCGATCCAGGCTTTCGGCGACGCTACAATTGATATTTTTCCTCGCAAACGTCTCCGAAGCGCTTGTAAAGACCGCCAATTCGTGTGCGCCCGCAGCGATTGCGTTTCTTGCGCCGTATTCATTGGGAACAAGAGCCGAGTAAACAACTCCCGGCCTTCGCACAGCGCCCTGCATGACCGCGTCGTGATCAAACATTTGTGGCACCCATTTCGGTGAGACGAATGCCGTCGCCTCGATAAATCGAAGCCCGGCCTCAACCAGCAACTCGATCAGCCGAAGCTTGTCCGCCGTCGCGATAATCGACTTCTCATTCTGCAACCCGTCACGCGGGCCTACTTCCACGATCGAGATCTCGTCGCCCGACATCAATGCACCGCGGCGTACATGATACTTTCCTCGGTGGCGTCTTCGATCGACATTTCTTCCACGATGCGTCCTTGTCGCGCCACCAGAATGCGGTCTGAGATGGAGAGAATTTCCGGCAGATAGGACGAAACGACCACCACCGCTGCGCCGGCATCCGCCAAATCCCGGATCATTGCGTGTATCTCGGCGATCGCACCCACGTCGACCCCACGTGTCGGCTCGTCGAAGATGATGATATTGGGCGCTTGTATAAGGCTTTTCGCTATGACTACCTTTTGCTGGTTGCCACCAGAAAGTTCGACCACGCGAGCATCGGCGCGGATCGTGCGAATGGTGAGCTTTTCCAGCCAGCCGGCAGCCTCGCGGCGCGCCTGCGCCATCGAGACCACGCTGATTGGATTGGCGCCTTTGGCCAACTTGCCGAAGAAGATGTTTTGAGAAATGCTCATCGTGTCGAAGATCCCGTCGAGTTTGCGGTCTTCGGTAATATAGGCAATGCCCTTGTTCACAGCCTGGCGGGGCACGGAGAATCTGACACTTTCTCCATTCAGCTTGACGCGCCCACCATGGAAGAAATCGCGCTTCAGGACGCCGGCCGCGATCTTCATCATTTCCGTGCGCCCCGCGCCGACCAGACCGAACATTCCAGTAATCTGGCCTGCGAATACCGACAACGTCGCGCTGCGAACCGTCTTGCCCATAGAGACGTTTTCAAGTGCGAGCGCCTTTGCGCCGGCCGGTCGCGCAGTGCGTTTGGCCTGCTCCCCGTACAGCTCATCTTTTAACTGCCGACCGACCATCGCCTGGACGATGCGGTCGCGCGTGAACATGGCGGCGGCGTCAGTTGCCACCAATTCGCCATCGCGCAGGACGCTGATCCGGTCCGCGATGGCCAGCGCTTCTTCCAGCGCATGGCTGATGAAAATGATTGAGTTGCCGTCCTGTTTCAGGCGTTCGACGAGCGCGAAGAAATGCTGCTTTTCTTCCGGTGTCAGTGTAGCCGTCGGCTCGTCGAAGATGAAAATCCTAGCATTGCGCTGCACCGCGCGGGCGATCTCCACCATCTGCTTCTTGGCAGCGCCGAGCGACGAGACGAGCGCGGTCGGCTCGACGTGAAAGCTTAAGCGCTGGAGCTGCTGCTGCGCCTTGATGTTGATGCCGCGCAGGCGGTTGAAGAAGTTTTCTTCTCCCAGGAACAGGTTCTGCGCCACCGTCATCGACGGGATCAGGTTCGTTTCTTGGAAAACCATCGCGACGCCGTGTCCCAGTGCGTCGATCGGAGACGAGAAGCTGCGTGCCTTTCCTTCAACGAACAGCTTTCCCGACGTAAGCGGATAAAGGCCCGCAAGCACCTTGGTCAGCGTCGATTTGCCCGCGCCGTTCTCGCCGAGAAGTGCATGAACTTCGCCTCTGGCAAGCGTGAAGTTGACATTCCGAAATGCAGGGACATTGCGAAACGACTTGGTCGCGTTGCGGAATTCGACAATCACCTCGCTCACGTCATCTCCTCCAGCGGCAGGCGCAGCAAGGCACCCGCGCCCCGCGCGGCGATGTAGAGGTGGCCGTCCCATTCAAGGATCGAGGCAATGCCGTGCATGTGACCATCAGCGCGAGAATGATAGCTGCTGACGGGCTGTAACTGCGCGTCCAGGTGAACCACCAAACCGTAGCTGCGTGATGGCGCCCATGGCTTCATGATCCCCATTTGCCGCACCGATCCGGATTGCAGGGGCTGGTCGCCATTCGCATGGTCACGAAAATCCGGCCCTATCCAGCTCTCTTGGGCAATGGTTGCCATCATCTCTCGCCGATAGTCGTCCTCGCGCAGAACCAACTCCGTCAGCTGTCGCCGCGGCGCAAACAAAGCCAGCCAAAAGCCGCCGTCGGATGCCGGACTGATCCGTGCCGGATAGGCCGGCAACTCACCCAGCATCACACGCGCTAACCCGCCGGCTGGCGGCATCGCCAAAAGCCGGTGCCTCCAGCTCTCGGAAACAATCAACTCACCGTTCGCGGCTATCTCAATGCCGTAAGGAAATGCCAGGGCATCACGAACAACCCGCGCTTCACCACTGGCGATATTGACGCTCACCACCCCACCTGACGCGCCGCGGCTCATCAGATCGCGCTTCCATTCGGTCCAGGGATGATGGCGCGAACCTACCGTCACCAGCAACTCGTTTTCCGACCGGAACAAGGCCGCGGTGATGCAACCATTGGCGTCGCCCAGATTGCGCGAATGCCATGCGCCGCCTGCGCAAATCTCGAGACCGCGTCCCTCGACGCCTACCGCGAGCACGCCGCCGGGCGATACGGCCACAGCTGTAATATGCCCTTCGAAGCTGCGAATTGGCGCGGTTTGCCATCCAGCGGGATCTACCGAAAACAAGGTGTCTCCGCTGCTGCAGATCAGGCGTGCGCCGTCAAGCGCCAGATTATCTATCTGCGGCAGGTGTAAAAGCCGTTCGGCGGCATCCAGCCGGCTATTGGGTTTGAGCTTGCCATCGAGGGGAGGGATGCTCAGCGCATCATCCTCGCTGCGGCCGAACCACTTGGCAAAGCGTGACCAGATCGTCATCAGGCCTGCCCCCAGTAGTCGCGCTGGGCAGTCCAGTCGGGATCGGCGTTGGGTAGTTTCACCCGACCGATGCGATTGTTTGAGACGCCGCCGAGATAGAGATACCCCTTGTGTTCGCAGCTAGAGGTGATCGACGGATGGTTCTTGCCATCCCGGTCCCATAGGACGTCGAGGAGTTCGCCTGTTTCTGAGATCTGGACGATACAGCCGCGATTGACGTTCGGAAACAACCATTCGTCCGCCGCGATCCTTCGTGCCATGCGGCGGCGAAAGGCGGGCTTGCGCATCGCCAGATCGAAGGTCGATGTCCGCAGACCGAGCAAGGCCACCCAAAAGGTTCCCTTCGAGCCGCGGTTGATGTTGTCGGGATAACCCGGCAAATTCGAGACGAATACCTCGCGCGTACCCTTCTTCGGTCCGTCGAACCAATAGCGGGAAATCCGGCACGCCCAGGTTTCGGCAAACAGCAGCGACTGGCCGTCGCGGCACATTGTGATGCCGTTGGGAAAGACCAGGCCGCGCAGGACGGTTGTGGTCCGGCCCGTGTTCGGGTCATGGCAGATCAGTCGTCCGTTGCCGCGACCTTCAAGGGCGTCGGTGACCCAATCCGCCATCTCGTATCGGATGGTCGCCTCGCTGAAGAAGATGCGTCCATCGGCTGCGATGTCGAGATCGTCGGGCAGACGCAGACGTGAATCGTCGATCACCGACACAAGGCTGCGGTTGGTCTCGTCGGTGATGCGAGCGACCGAGCCACTGGGGCTGACGCGATAGACCCCCATGCCGCCGACGCAGGTCAGCAGGTTCCCGTGGCGGTCGAAGGCAAGCCCGAGCGGATGTCCGCCAATGCGGGCGAAGATTTCACTGCGGCCATAGTCCGGCGCAAAAAAACGCACGATCGTGCCATGCCGCGTGCCGGTATAGAGGTTGTCGTCGGCATCGAGTACCACATCCTCCGGACCTTCCACGACGCCAAGACCAATCGGCTCGACCACGCCCAGGCGGTCGTTAAGTGCGTAAGGGTCATCCTGGCGCTCCGGGCGGGCAGGCAGCGCCAGATAGGTCGGCGAGACGTAGACTTTGGAGAGGATCTTGCCGCGGTTCTTCACCCATTTGGCGTCGAACAGCACAGCGAGGATCAGGATCAATCCCAAGACAAGCTGATTGACCGAGCCCGGCGTCGACATGCGGATCAGGCCGTTGGTCAATATCAGCACCAAAAGGGCACCAACGATGGCGTTGCCAACCGATCCGCGACCGCCGCCCAACGAAACGCCGCCGAGCACGACAGCGGTCAGGACGGAAATCTCCATGCCGATCCCCGTGTCGGCTCCCGTCGAGCCGAGACGCGCCGAAAACAAAAAAGCGGCGATCGCGACCAGCACACCGGACGAGGCATAGGCAAGACAGACGGTGCGCTTTACGTCGATGCCTGCGTTATAGGCGGATTTGCGTGCGCCTCCCACGGCGCGCAGACGCCAACCTGGGCGCAACCGCGACAGCGTCATGTGGATGATCAGGGCAATTGCCGCAAAGATGAGGAACGATACCGGAAATCCGTACAGAGTGCCGAACCCAAGATAATCCCACAATGTTGATTCAGGCGTATTGCCAACGATGGCGCTCGCCAGCCGAGGAAAGATGATGTCGTAGACGGCACGGTAGATCACCAGAGTGACCAGTGTCGTGATGAAAGCGCGGAGGCGCAGATAGCCGATCAAGAGGCCATTGAGCGTCCCGCAGATGGCGCCTGTACCCAGCGCCATGACAAGCGATACGCCGAGCGGCAGACCAAGAACGTTCATGCCGATAAGCGATGCAAGCACGCACAAGGCAAACGTCGACCCGACTGAAAGGTCGATGCCGCCTGACATCACCACAATGGTCAGCGCGAGTGCGACCAGTCCGAACTCGGCTAGTTGCCTGGACAGATCGGCCACATAGGCCACAGTGAAGATGCCTGGCACGAGAACGGCCATGGCCAGCAGCACCACAGCGAGCGCCGCCACGGGAATAGCGCTGTCGATCCAGCTCTTCGACAGGATTTCTCCGACCAGACGGCCGGAGAAAAACCGATAGCGCAACCGGGTGAGCGCATCGCTGTTTGTCATGAGCAGCGCTGCCTTACTTCAAATCGTCCAGCGTCCAGCAATTGCGCTGGTTCACATTGTCCTTGGTGATCAGCGTCAGCGGGTTGAAGTACATGGTCTTGACTTCGCCGGCGGGGCTGTCGGACATCAGAAGCCGGGCGATCTCCTGGTTGAGCAGGTCACCCTGAAGGGGCACGTTGTAGCTGATATAGAGGTTGAAGAGGCCGTTCTTGACGTTCTCGCAGCCGACCTGGTTGCCACCACCGGAGGTTACGAGAAACACCTGGTCGCTCTTGCCGGCTTCCTTAATGGCAGATGCGGTGCCGGTATCCTGATTGTCCCAGATTCCGATCGCGCCGCACAGATCGCCGTGCTGCTGCAGCACGGTCGCCATGATCGAGCGTGCCTTCTCGGGATTGTATTCGGTCGCCTGCTGCGACACGACCTGGATAGCAGGATGAGCGTCCAGAACCTTGTAGATGCCGTCCAGCTGGAACACGTCGGAGGCGGCGGTGGGGACGCCGGTATCGATTGCGACCTTGGTCGAAATGCCCTTGCCGGCATCGCACTTGTCGACGATCGCTTCGGCGGCCTTCTCGCCGATTTCGGTCCAATCGGCGCCGACATAGGAGTCGGTCGTCGTGTTCGATTCCAGATTGATCTGAATGACCTTGATGCCGGCGGCCTGAGCCTGTTTGAGCAAGCGGGCATAGGACTGGATGTCAGGATTGTGGACAACCATCAGATCCGGCTTTTCCGAAATCAGCGACTGGATCGCCTTGGTGCCCGCGTCCGTGCTCCACGCCGGATCCCTGATCTCGAACGAGTAGCCAAGTCGCGCAGCCTGCTTCTTCATCTGCGCAGCCCAACCCTCGGTCAGGTCGAAGCCCATCGAGAGCGGCACGAAGACAACCTTCTTGTCTTTCAGCGCCGTGTGGAAGGTGGTGCTGCGCGGGTTTTCCAGACCCTTGTCCTGCGCGTGCGCAACCGAAAGCCCAACTGCGATCGCGACCGCGGCGGCCAATGCCTGAACGAGTATTTTGATCTTCATGGTTTCCTCCCAGATGAATGAAGCGGTCTTTCCTACAGATCACCCTGCTGCGAGGTTTGCTCGTCGCGAGGGTTGACCAGGGAATCGACGACGATGGCCAGCAACAGCACCACGCCTTTGACGAGGTTCTGGATCGTGTAATCGATGTTCAAGATGGTCATGCCGTTGAGCAGGATGCCGACGAAGACGGTACCAAGAACGACATTGCGCACGCTGCCATGGCCGCCGTTGAGGCCGATCCCGCCCAGTACCACGACCAGCAAAATGTCGTAGATCATGGTCGAATTGAACAAGCGGGCATTGATGGCGGCGGCCGAGGAGGCAAGGATCAGGCCGGCGAGATAGGCGATAAAGGCGCTGATTGCATATTGCGCGACGACCATGAGCCGCGTCGGCAGGCCGGTCACGCGGGCTGTGTTGGGGTTGTTGCCCATGGCGTAGGTGGTCCAACCGAAACGGGTGCGGCTCAACACCAGTTGCATCACGATGCACAAGACAGCGAAGGCGATGATTGTGATGGGGATGCCGAAGAGACTGCCCTGTCCGATTAGCCGGAACCAGTCGGTGTCAGGCGGCACGTTTTGCATCTCCAGTGTAAAGAAGAATGTGCGGCCGGTTCCATAGATGACGGATCCAGCCGCCAAGGTCGCAAAGATGGGCGGAACATCACCAAACGCAATCAGCGTACCGATGCCTACCCCAGCCAGCAGTGCAAATCCGGCACCGATCAACAATGCGATTTCGAACGGATAACCCGCGCGGGTGATAACGAACGCCCATGAGACCGAAACCACCATCACCGCGATCATCGAGACATCGATGCCGCGTGCGATCACAACCAGTGCCATGCCGAGCGCGAGAATGCCGAGGATTGAGACGCTTCGCACCAGCACCAGGAGATTACCGGCGCTGAGAAAGCTTGGAAGCAGAACCGAAAACACCACGAATGCAACCAAGGCCAGCAGGAAGACAATGCCTTCCTGGCTTCGCAAAAGCCGCTCCACCCACGCCTTTGAACCCGCTTCCCTGCCAGCCGCGCTGCTCATTCTCCGGATGCCCCGTTACGCATGGTTTCAAGCAGTTCCCTTGCGCGATCGACGCGAACATCGTGCGTGCGCGCGAGTTCGCCAGCAATCTGGTCGATCTCCTCGCCGCTGGCGCCGGCAACAATCGCGATATTGCGCGCGTGCAGCGCCATATGACCTTTCTGGATCCCTTCCGTCGCCAATGCGCGAAGGGCGGCCATGTTTTGTGCCAGACCGACCGCTACGGTCACCTCTGCGAGTTCCTGAGCGGTTTGAACGCCAAGAACCTTCAGTGCCGCACGGGCGGCCGGATGCGTCTTGGTGGCGCCGCCGACGAGACCAAGCGCCATCGGCATTTCCAGTGTCCCTACCAAGGCCCCGTTCTCGCCGATCTCCCAGTTGGAGAGCGACGTATATCGGCCGGACCGCGCAGCCCACACATGGGCCCCGGCCTCTATGGCGCGCCAGTCATTGCCGGTAGCGACCACGATGGGATCGATGCCGTTCATGATACCTTTGTTGTGGGTGGCGGCGCGATAGGGGTCGACAATCGCGAAGGCGCAGGCTTCGACAATGCCACGCGCGATGCGCTCACCCGAATAGGCGCTGTTCGCGAGCGCCTCGGGTGTTACCGACACCATGGCGCGCGCCAGACGCAGATCGGCGAAGTTCGACAGAATGCGCAGCCGAACGGCGCCACCCGCAATCTGCTCGATCATCGGCGCGACCGCTTCGGCCATGGTATTGACGGTGTTTGCTCCCATTGCGTCGCGCACATCAACCAAAAGGTGCAGCGCAAGCATGGGACCGGCAGGCGTCTGCTCGAAGATATGGACTTCGATGTCCTGGCAGCCGCCGCCGAGCGAGACCAGCAATTTGTCCTTGGCGTTCGCGGCTGCGATGATCGCCTCGCGTTCGCGCAGCAATCTGGCACGTGCCCCGTGCAGATCGCGCACGTCGATAATCTGCACCTGTGCCCGCATAATGGGCCCGGTGCTCGACGTTTTAAACCCGCCACAGTCGCGCGCAATGCGCGCCATATAGGATGCAGCCGCGACAACGGAAGGCTCTTCGACCGCCATGGGGATCAGGTAGTCGCGACCATTGACGGTGAAATTGGTTGCCACGCCGATTGGCAATTCGAACGTGCCGACGACATTTTCGATCATGCCATTTGCCAGTGGAATTGGCAGACCGCCGCCGCTCAAGGCGGCGCGCTCCTGCGCGCTCAACGACACGGCGTCGGCCACCCGGCCAAGCCTGTCGGCGGGCGTCAGGTTGCGAATGTTTTCCAAACGCGAGTTGACGGCGGAACGGGTCCCACCCGATGCCAAGTCGACCAAGCATTTCCTCCCAGGACGCAAACTTCCTCTTGCACACAATCAGACAGATTTCGTACCCTTGTAAAAGGTACAGTTTTTGAAAAATCGAAGAAATTGTACCTCTTAGAGGAGCAGGCATGGCCGAATTGATTTCCCCGAAAAAGGGGGAGACCCTCGTGGAGGCGGTCACCGATCGGCTACAGCGCGATATCGAGCAGGGCATCCTGCCCGCCGGGTCGAAGTTGCCCTCGATACGGCGCGCGGCATTACAGTTCGGGATGTCGAAGAACACGATTGTCGATGCCTATGCGCGGTTGGTCTCCAGCGGGCATGCATCGGCGCGCCCGGGATCCGGTTTTACCGTCGAAGCTTTAAGCGGCGAGCGCCGGCGCCCCCGCCACGTCACGGAAGCGGTCGACATCGCGTCGCTTTTGAGCGCACAGCTGGAGCAGGATTTCGAAGTTCGCGTCGGCGATGGCCGTCCTCCGGCATCGTGGACCGAAGGATCGGAGATCAAGCGCTATCTCGGCATTCACGCACGCACATTGTCGGCCGACTCCGATGCGTACGGGTCTGCAATGGGACATCTTCCATTGCGCCAACTGCTGGCACGGCGCCTCGTCTCGCAGATGATCGAGGCCGGTCCCGACAGTCTCTTACTGACGTTCGGGGCCAATCACGCCCTTGACCTTATCATCCGCGCATTGGTCTCGCCGGGTGACACAGTCTTCGTCGACGATCCGGGCTATTATCCGCTGTTTGCCAAGCTCAAGCTTGCGCGTGCCAACGTGGTGGGAATCCGGCGCACGCCAGATGGACCGAGCGTGGAGGATTTTACGGCGAAAACCGACGCGCTGCGGGGAGGGCTTTTTTTTACCCAGTCGATCGGACACAACCCGACCGGCGGCTCGACCACCCTGCCGTTTGCGCATGCCATTCTCAACGTCGCCGCCCGAAACCGGGTGATCGTCGTGGAAGACGATCCTTTCGCCGACCTCCCGATTGTCGGCGAAGACTGCCGTCTCGCCCGCCTCGACCAACTGGACAACGTCATCTTCGTGGGCACCTACTCCAAGACACTGTCGGCGAGCCTTCGCTCCGGGTTTATCGCTGCACGGCCGGATCGGATCGCGGCACTGGCTGAGCTGAAGATGCTGACCACGGTCAACAGCTCCGGCCATATCGAATCTTTGATCCACCGGGTGATTAGCGACGGGCATTATGACCAGCACCTCAAGCGCCTTGGTCGCCGCATTCAGACCGCGGCGGCGCGCGTGAGGGGCAATCTGACAAAGGCTGGAATGCCGATCTTTTCTGATCGTACGGAGGGCTACTATCTCTACATGCAATTGCCGCCGGCCGTGGATGATATCGAACTGGCAAGGCGCGCTGCCAAGAAGGGACTGTTTATCGCGCCTGGCAGTTTGTTCTGCATCGACAAATCGAGCCGTCTGGCAAAGGGAATACGCGTGAACGTCTCGCGGGCAGACGATGATCGATTCTACAGCTTCGTCTTGAGCGAGATGGCGTAGTGGCACCAAGCGCAACCATCCCTGAACGAGAACGATGACGCCCACGCGCATTGCCGTACAGAATGTAGCCCCAGTTGCGCACAGACCCGCCTTCGGCACCGTGCGTGGCGGGAATTCGCCCTCAAAATGTGGACGTCGACCTTAGCGGCGACAACAGCACACGGTTGGCGCGAAGAACTTCGTCAATTCAATATATCCTCGACCACACTGTCGACGACCTCGTGAAGGCCGCTTGCCTGGAAGGAGAGGCGGTTTCCCGATCCTACATTGCTCGCCATGGCGATCGTCAGACCGCTGTCCGGATCATGTTGCATGACGCAGACATAGCCCGGGATGCTGCCCTGGTGGCCGTAAAAGGCGCGGTCGCCGTAGCTGCTGAGGAACAGGCCGGCACCAGTCTCGCGCATGCGCGTGCCGGGGAAGGAGACGGTTGCGCGCGAGCCGAACATCTCGTCAAACCATTTTGGCGCAATGACCTTGCCTGCGAACAGGCCGCGCATGAAGCCGACGAGATCGGCGGGCGTGGCGATCATGTCGCCGCAACCGTAGGCACCTGAATAGGGGAAGGTGTCGGAGGAATCCTGCAGTTCTTCCGAATAGGGCAAGACCCCTTCCATGCGCCACATCTCGCCACCTGCCGCCAGCGCGGTGGAAGCATTTTCCGGGGGAGGGGGACGGTGATAATAGCCGCGCACCAGCCGTTCGGCGGGAAACGACTCGCTGGCGGGCGACCAGGTATCGCGCAGACCGAGCGGCTCGAGCACCACCTGCCGCACATAAGCGCCGAGGGGCAGGCCAGTGACCTTCTCGATCAGCAGACCAGCCAGGACGTAGCCGGTGTTGTTGTAGACGGCGGTGCCGCCCGGTGCTTTCTGCCCACCCGCCTTGAAGGCGATGTCGACCAGGTCCCACGGCTTCCACACCCGGCCGGGATCCATCGGGATGTCGTATTCGAATTCCGGCAGGCCGCTGCGGTGGTTGACCAGTTGCCGGATGGAGATCTTGTCTCCACCCGGCAGGTCGGGGAACCAGCCGGCAATGGGCGCGCCCAGATCGATCTTGCCGTCCTCTGCCAGCCGCACCAGGGCGGCGGCGACGAAGGTCTTGGTGCAGCTGCCGATCTTGAAAAGCCTGTCGGGCGTGACCGGCATGCCGTCGCGACGGTCCGCCACGCCGGCCGTTGCGGTCTCCACCGGAGCGGTTGCGTCAGAGAAGGCCAGTGAAGCGCCCACCGCGCCCCGCTCGATATAGTCGGCCAGCAGGCCGCGGATTTCGTCTGCCTTGCGGGTCATCCGGCCTGTCCTATTCGGCAATGTCGACATGGGCGAAGTTCTGCCGGCCGAACGGGTCGAGAACGTAGTTCAGCACGCTCTTGCGCACCGGGATCGAGACGACGGAATGGGCGATCGGCTCCAGCGGCACCTGCTCCTTCAAGATGTCCTGAGCCTTGCGGTAGATGTCCGCGCGCTCAGTGGCATCAGCGGTTTCGCGGCCTTGCATGAGCAGCTTGTCGAAATCCCTGTCGCACCAGCGCGAGCGGTTGGATCCGCCGGCGATGCCTTCGCAGGTCAGCATGTAGCTCAGCATGTTGTCGGGATCGCCATTGTCGCTGCTGCCGCCGAGCAGGAAGGTGTCGTGTTCGCCGGCCGCCGTACGCTTCAGGTATTCGCCCCATTCGTAGGTGACGATCTCGGACTTCACGCCGACAGCCGCCCAATCCGCCTGGATCAGTTCCGCCATGCGGCGCGCATTGGGGTTGTAGGGGCGCGACACCGGCATCGCCCATAGCGTGAGCTTGAGATCGTCGGCATGGCCGGCCTCGGCCAGCAGCTTCTTTGCGCCTTCCGGATCGTACTCGACGGCGGCATCCTTGACCGCGCCGAGTTGCGCGGGCGGCACCACGCTGCCGGCCACCGTGCCGGCGCCTTCATAGACCGCGTCGACGATCGCCTGCCGGTTGACCGCCTTGGAAAGCGCCATACGCACCCTGACGTCGTCGAGCGGCTTGTGCTCGACATTGAAGCCCAGCACGCCGATGTTCTGTCCCTTGAGCTGGAGCACGTCGATGTTTGGATCGCCCTTCAGGCCGGCCACCGCGGAGGGCGGCGGCGGCGCCGCTACCTGGCACTCGTCGGCCTTGAGGCGTTCGACCCGCACAGTCGGTTCCGGCGTAATTGCGAAGACCAGCGTGTCGATCTTTGGGGCACCGCCCCAGTAGTCCTTGTTGGCGGTGTAACGGATCTGGCTGTCCAGCATATAGGCCTGGAGCATGAAAGGCCCGGTTCCGACCGGCTCCCTGTCGATCAGTTCCGGTGTGCCGGCGGCGACCATCTTCTGCGTCTGCTCCAGCGACATGATCGACATGTAGTCGAGCGCGATGCCGGAGAGGAACGTCACGTTAGGCGCGGTCAGGGTGAAGCGCACGGTGTAGTCGTCCACCTTCTCGATCTTGCCGATCATTGAACCGAGGCCGAGCGCGTTGAAATATTCGTACGAGGCGTTGCCGAGCTTGTGGTAGGGATTGTCCTCGTCGCGCTGGCGGTTGAACGTGTAGAGCACGTCGTCCGCGTTGAACTCCCGCGTGGGCGTGAAATGCGCACTGGAGTGGAATTTGACGCCCTTGCGCAGATGGAACGTATAGGTCTTGCCGTCGGGCGAGACGTCCCAGCTTTCCGCCAGCGCCGGTCCGATCTCGGTCGAGCCCGGCTTGAACTCGACCAGCCGATTGAAGATCGTCTTGGCGGCCGCGTCCATGGTGGAGTCGGCGGTGCCGATCATCGGTGTGAAGGTCTCGGGGCTTGCTTCGGAACAATAGACAAGCGTCTTGGCCGTGGCATGCCCGGCCACGAGGACAGACGACGCAAGCACGGCAGTGCGCAAGAGCTGCAGGGACTTCATTTCGGAAACTCTCCTGTTTGAGGATCTATGAAACGGTCCGGCGCCAGCGCAGCGCGGGCGACGCCGAGGGCGGCGATGTCGTCCGGCACCTTGTTGTCTCGCAGCAGTGCGGAGGCGATGCGGGCAAGGGCGAAGGAAACCTGGAAGCCGTAGCCACCCTGGCCCGCCAGCCAGAACAGGCCGGACAGGCGCGGATCGGTGCCCACCACGGGGGACCGGTCGGGCGAGAAGGTGCGCAAGCCGGCCCAGGGTGTATGAGGCCGGTCGATACGCAATTTCGTCGCCTGCTCGATGCGGTCGACGGCAGTAGCGACATCGATATCTTCGGGCCAGGCATCGCAGGGTGGTGAATCCGTCTCGTCGGCAAGCGAACCAATGAGCCGCCCGGCGTCCGGCTTGAAGTAGAAGCGTTCCCTGATGTCGACCACCAGCGGCCAATGACGTGTATCGTAGCCCGGCGCGTCGAAGATGAAGGCGGTCCGTCGCTTGGGTGCAAGGCCGATCCGCGCCAGGCCTGCCCGCTCGGCGACCGTATCGGCCCAGGCGCCGGCCGCGTTGACCACGAAGTCCGCGTCATACGCGCCGGAAGTGGTGGCGACACGCAGGCCCTCGCCGTGTCGCTCGATGCGCAGTACTTCCTCGTTCAGGCGGATAGCGCCGTCACTATCGCGGAACGCGGATGCGCAGCTTTGCACCACCTTGCCGGTGTCGATGTCCATGGCATCCGGCTCGTATACGCCGCCGCAGGTCGCAGCGATGTCGATCACAGGGACCATTTCGGCCACTTCGGAAGCCGTCAGACGCCTTATGCCCGGCAACAATGCCTGCGCTTCCCGGGCAAGGGCGTCGACCCTTTCGACATCTGCGGCTTCACCGAAATGAAGGGCTCCACGTCGATGCTCGAAATAGCCCCCGCTGGCCAGCGCTTCCCGACTTGCCAGCGACAGTGCCCGTATCAGCGCATTGCCATAGGACTCCGAAAACAGCGCCGCCGACCGGCCTGAGGCGTGGTAGCCGAGCTGGCTTTCGCGCTCGATCACCGTGACAGACGCCCATTCCTGCAGCGCCAGCGCGACGGTGAGACCCGCCACGCCGCCGCCGACCACGATGATCCTTGCTGATCCCGACATGCGCCGATGCTAGAAAGAGATATTCGTATCGTCAATAAATTTAGCGTATAATAAAATTTTGGCTCGATGTTGATGTGTCCAATAAGCGGGATTAGGTAGGTCCAGAGCGCGCATCAGGAGGAAATCCATGCAGGAACAACCCAGGCTCGGGGACTGCCTGCGCAGTCTGCGCCGGAAGCATGGCTGGACCTTGCAGGATGTCAGCACGCTGACCGGCGTCGCCGTATCGACCCTGTCGAAGGTCGAGAACGACCAGATGTCGCTGAGCTACGACAAGCTGCTGCAGGTGTGCGAAGGGCTGGGCATCCACGTCACCGAACTGCTCAGCGGCAGCGGGAAGGAGCCTTCGCCGCGCACGCGCCGCTCCGTCACCCAACCGGCCAACACCTTGCGCCAACTCACTCGAAATTATGACTATTACTATCTGGCCACCGATCTCGTGCGCAAACGCATGGTTCCGATCCGGGCTTTCGCGCGAGCCCGCAGCCTCGATCAATTCGGCCCCCTGACGCGGCACGCCGGCGAGGAGTTCCTCATCGTGCTGAAAGGCGAAATCGAACTGCATACCGACCAGTATGCGCCGGTACGGCTGAAGCAGGGTGAAAGCGTCTATATCGATTCCACCATGGGCCATGCCTATCTTTCGGTGGGCGAGGGGGATGCCGAAATGCTGTGTGTCTGTTCCGGCGAAGAACCGGAAATGGAACAGACGCTGCTCAGCCTCAATGTGATCGAGCCGGCGGCCGACAGCCTCGACTAGATAGTTTGACCTGTGCGGCCCCAGGAACACTTAAATTGCAAGTGGGCGACGGCAGCGATGCGCGCCAACGACGTCATCCCCTTCATTCGTGGCTGGTCCTCACATACTGCTCGGCCGGTATTGCGGCGGAGAGCGCCATTCCAGTAAATTGGCAGGCATGATCTTAGATGTCTAACACAGGCGCCGGTACCGCTTTACCGTCGACGGTCAGCAACTGGCGCTCATTTTCCATTCGCGACAAAAGGTCTTCTTTCGCGGAATCGCAATGCTCCTTTACGGCAAGCATTGCACGCTCGGGATCGCGGGAGCGGATCGCCTCAACGATGTCGCGGTGTTGGCTTACGATCTCTTTGACCCGATCCGGGGAAAGACCGAACCGGAAGCGCAAGCTGATCACCAGTTCCCATCCCTGATCGAGAATATAAGAGGCTTCTGGATTGTCGGCCACCTGAGCTATGAAGCTGTGAAAAGCCTTGTTCGCTGCGGACATGTCTTCCGCGACGCCCGTTGCCGCTGCAATCTCATGTTGGCCACAAAGCCTGTCGAGCGTCTTCAATTCTTCATCGGTGATACGTTGCGTCGCGCGGCGCACCAAAAGCCCCTCGATGGCGGCGCGTGTATCGTGGATATCCGCCACGAATTTGGGCGTAACCGGGCGCAGGATGGCACCTTTGTGCGGTTCCAGCACGACTAGCCGTTCGCCGGCCAGGTGCAGCAATGCTTCCCTTACGGGAATATGACTGATGCCATAGCGCTTACTCAGTTCATCGACCCTAAGCCGCACCCCCGGCGCCAGATTGCCCAGAACAATGTCGCGCCTGATTGCGTTCAGCAGCCGCTCTGAGACCGTTTCGGAAATGGGATTTGCCACCACTGGCGATTGCCTCTCACAACGCGTCCCGACCAACCAACGATACAACATTGTGCGTCCCTGCGTAAAAGGCCGGTTGCATCGTTTTCCATATTATATATAATATAGATCTCAATGCCAAGACGACTCCGTTGGCGGGAGGTGCTTCCAGCGGAGACACAGGGAGGAAAGACATGGCGCTGAAGTCAGGCGAAGACATTGTTGTCGAATCGGCGGTGCGGTTGCATCGCCGGCAACTTCTGCAAATGTTGGCGGCGGGGACCGCCCTAGCACTTGTTCCAGGAGTGACGGCAGGTCCGGCCCATGCTCAGGAAACGCCGGCCAAGGGCGGGGTGCTTCGCGTGTCGGCTCCCTTCAATCCGTCCAGTCTCGATCCGGTTACCAGCGGTGCCGGCTCCGATCACATGATCCTTTATTCCCTTTACGACACGCTGGTGGATTTCGAACCAGCGACACTCCAGCCGAGGCCCGGCCTGTCGACTGAATGGAAGTTCGAGACTCCGACCCGCCTCGTCATGACGCTGCGGGAAGGCGTGAAGTTCCATGACGGCACGGACTTCGACGCGGAGGCGGTCAAGGCAAACCTGGATCGTGCGCTCAACCATCCCCGGTCGACGGCAAAAGGCGATCTCGCGTCCGTCAAATCCGTCGAAGTGATCGACAGCCACCGCGTTGCAATCAACACGGATCGTCCCGATACGGCGCTGCCGCTGATCCTCGCCGACCGGCCGGGGATGATGGTCTCGCCCACTGCTTTCAATGAGGCCCCGGAGCGTTTCATCGATCGCACGCCGGTAGGCACCGGCCCCTTCAGCTTCGTTCGCTGGAATGACGGCGACGTGGTCGAGATGAAGCGCTTCGACGGGTATTGGGAAGACGGTATCCCATACCTCGACGGCATCGTCTTCCGTATCATAACCGATCTGAACACCGGCCTGCGTTCGGTCATCGCCGGAGAAAGCGACTTCGTCTATCGCCTCAATCCACAGCAGAAACTTGTTGCTGATCGCATGGGTGATCGGGTGGTCGTGCGCAGCTCTCCAACGATTGCCAACTATCATATCGTTTTCAACTACGCGAAAGCACCGCTGAACGACGAGCGGGTGCGGCAGGCCATCAACTACGCAGTGGACCGCGACGCCTTCAATAAGGCAGCTCTTCTGGGGCTCGGAACCGTGGCGCAGACAATGTTGCCACCCGGCTACTGGGCCCACGATTCGTCCCTCGACGGCTTCTACAAGCTCGACCGCGACAAGGCGCGCGCGCTGCTGGCCGAGGCCGGATATCCAGACGGATTCGAACTCAAATACTACAGCAACGCCGACCAATCCTCGCAGCAGCGCGCCGAGGTCATCATGGAGCAGTTGCGCCAGGTGGGAATCCGCTGCGTTCTGACGACAGGCTCCAATGCGGACATGTTCCAGCGGTTCATGGTGCAGGGTGAGGGCGACGCCATGATGGTGAACTGGACGGGCCGTCCAGATCCGGTCCAGTGCTTCCTGTTCATTTATGGCGAGCAGGGCGCCAACAATGCCGGCAAGGTACCGCCGCCGAAGGATTTGGCTGATGCCATCGCGGCCGCGCAGGCTGGGGTCACGCAGGATGAGCGCAAACCTGCCTTCGCCCGGGCCGAACGTGCGGCGCTGGAGCATGCGCTGTCATGCGAGGTTGCCTTCGTTCCAGGCATCGAGGTGCACGGGAAGAATGTCGGCGGCTATGAGCCAAGCCTCTTGGGCAAGCCGAAATTCAACCGGTTGTTCCTGAAAGCCTGAGCGTTTCTCGCGAACCGGCTGGCGCATCGGTGCCAGCCGGCCATTCGTGTCGATCACGTCTCATTTCCCATAGAGCGTATTTCATGAAGATTGCCCGTTTCGAAGTCCTTCACGCTACGTCGGGTTGGCGGGTCACTTCCTACCTGAAGGTCGAAACCGCCTGCGGCATCGTCGGCTGGTCCGAATTCAGCGAGAATGTCGGGACGCGCGGGCTCTCGGCTACGATCCTTGCGCTTGGAGACAAAGTAGTGGGGCTCGATCCCCGGCGGATCGAATGGATAACCGCGGTCCTGAACACTTCCGTCGTGCCTGCATGGAGCGGCATCAACCAGCATGCCGTGGCGGCCATCGTCAACGCGATGCTTGACATCAAGGGCAAGGATCTCGGCGTGCCGGTGCATGCGCTGTTCGGCGGCACGGTGCGCGACAGGCTGCCGCTCTACTGGTCGCATTGCGCGACTTACCGAGTGCGCTACGCCGACAGTCTGAACATGCCGGCGCTGACGACGTTCGAGCAACTCGAGGAAGCGGGCGCGGAGGTCGCGCGACGCGGTTTCGGTGCGCTCAAGACCAACGTCATGATGTTGGAGCAAGGCAGGTTGGCCAATTATCGCGCCGCTTTCGGCTCAACGCCGGGGTATCCCGAGCTCAATCCGCAGCCGGACGTCCTCAAGGTTCTCGACAGGCAACTCAAGGCCTTGAGAAAAGGGGCGGGGCAGGACGTGCAGATCATGCTGGATGCCAATTTCAATTTCCGCCCGGAAGGCTATCTGCAGCTCATCCGGACGATACGGCCGCATGGGCTCGCCTGGCTGGAACTCGATTGCTATGACCCCGACGCAGTCGCCCTGATGCGGCGCGAGGCGGGGTTTCCGATCGCGACGGGCGAATCCCTCTACGGGCGCCGCAGCTACCGCCCGTTCTTCGAGAGCTGCGCCATGGACGTGGCCATCGTTGACGTGTTGTGGAACGGCGTGCTGGAAGGTCTGAAGATCGCTGCCCTGGCGGACGCGCACGACGTGAACGTCGCGCCTCATAATTTCTACGGTCACCTTGCCGACCACATCAGCGCGCATTTCGCCGCCATGATCCCCAACTTCCGCATAATGGAGATGGATATCGATGACGTGCCCTGGAAGGGAGAGTTCGTCACTCATCAGCCGGTGATCGAAGCGGGGCAATTGGTCGTGCCCTCCCGTCCCGGCTGGGGAACCGACGTTGACGAGAAGGCCGTTGCTCGGCACCCGGTGACTTGGTAGGCCGATGACGACGCAGCACCAAAGCGTGACGAAGGGACCGGCCACGCCCGTTGCCGGCACATTACTCGACGTGCGTGGACTGGGCATTTCCTTCGCCACGCCCGACGCTACGGTCTCGGTCGTGCGCGACGTCTCTTTCAGGGTGGCTCAAGGCGAGTGCGTTGGGCTCGTTGGCGAAAGCGGATGCGGCAAGACCGTCACCGGTCTCGCTCTGGTGGGGCTCCTGCCGTTCCGCTCCAGTCGCTTCGAAGGACAAATCCTCCTCGATGGCGAAGACCTGCTGTCGCTGCGCGAGAGCCAGTGGCGCAAGCGGCGTGGGCGCCGGATCGGCATGATCTTCCAGGAACCGATGAGTGCGCTCGACCCCGTTTTCACCATCGGCGAGCAGATCGGCGAAACGCTGCGTACCCACTTCGATATCGGCCGGGCCGAGGCGCGCAAGCGGGCCATCGACGCCTTGGACAAAGTCGGAATTCCCGAACCTGCGACGCGCTATAATGCCTATCCACATGAACTGTCTGGCGGCATGCGTCAGAGGGCTATGATCGCCATGGCGATAAGCTGCGAGCCTTCGCTGCTGATCGCCGACGAGCCACGACCGCGCTCGATGTCACGGTCCAGGCGCAGATCATGGATGTTCTCGCCGAGATCAGCGCGCGATCAGGCATGGCGATCCTGTTCATCAGCCACGATCTCGGCCTTGTGTCGCAGACCTGCAGTCGCATCGTCACCATGTATGCGGGAGAGGTGGTGGAAAACGGCGCGGCCGACGACGTGCTTGTGCGCCCACGCCATCCTTATACGTCCGGTCTGTTGCGCTCGTTGCCGTCATTCACACAGCGCAAGGGCCGGCTGAATTCCATTTCCGGCCGAGTGCCTCGACCCGGCGACTTTTCCGACGGATGCCGGTTCGAGGAACGTTGCACCCATGCTCAGCCGGAATGCTCAAGGCGACAGGTCCTGTTGCCGCTTCCCGACGGCCGGCTGGCACGCTGCCGCCGCAGCGCGGAACTCGATTTGCCCGGTGTAGACACATGAAGGAGAACAGGGCCTGCTCGACGGATATGCCGATCGTGACAGTGGAGAACGTCACAGTCCGGTTCCCCATCGGCCGGACCAGGACGTTGACGGCAGTCGACAGTGTAACGCTGTCGGTTCGTAGAGGAGAGACGTTCGGTCTCATCGGTGAATCGGGGTCTGGAAAATCGACGCTCGGACGCGCCGTCGTCTGTCTTCAGAAACCTGCCGAAGGCAACATATCGCATGAAGGGCAGGATCCCTATTCGATGCGACCCGCCGACTTGCGGCGCCATCGGCGGCAATATCAGATCATCTTCCAGGATCCGGCCGCCGCGCTCGACCCTCGCATGACGATCATCAAGTCCGTACGTGAGCCGCTCGATGCCGTGGGCGAAGGTTCTGTGGCGGAACGCGATGCCCTCGCGCTTGAAATGATGGAACGCGCAGGGCTAGGTCCTGGCTTTGCGAAGCTCTATCCGCACCAGTTGTCGGGCGGGCAGAAGCAGCGTGCCTGCATAGCCCGGGTTCTGACGCTTCGGCCTTCGCTCATTGTCTGCGACGAGGCCGTCGCGGCGCTCGACGTGTCCATCCAAGCCGAAATCCTAAACCTTCTCGCCGACCTGCAGCACGAGTTCGGGCTGACCTACCTGTTCATCACGCACAATATCGGGGTGGTTGAGCACATCAGCGACACTATAGCGGTGATGTATCTCGGGCAGATCATCGAGATCGCGCCTGCCGAGCAGCTGTCGCAAAACTATCGGCATCCCTATACGGAAGCCCTGCTCTCGGCCGAACCGGTCGCGTTGCCCTCACATCTGCGGCCCGACCGGCGCATCATCCTCGAAGGCGAATTGCCGAGCCCGATGGAACCGCCGTCCGGCTGCCGGTTCCGCACGCGCTGCCGCTATGCCACGACGCGCTGCGCCGCGGAAATGCCGGCGCTGCGCGAAATCGCGCCGAGGCACCATGCCGCCTGCCACTATGCCGAGACGTTTCGCGACGGTCAGTCGCCAAGGGCCGTGTGATCCGATGCCGGTGCTCCGCTTTCTCTTCTGGCGTGCCATGCAGGTGATCCCGGTGATCTTCATGGCCACGCTCGCAATTTTCGGGCTTGTCCAGCTCGTGCCGGGCGATCCGGCGGCGACGATCGCTGGAGAATACGCGACCGCCGAAAATATCGAAGCCATCCGCCAATCCCTCGGGCTCGACCGGCCTGCCTGGGAGCAATACGGCACCTGGCTCTGGAACGCCGTTCATGGCGACCTTTCGAATTCGCTTCTGACAGGTCTTCCTGTACTCGATGAAGTCATGCGCCAGCTGCCATCGACCTTGCTGATCGCGGTTCTGGCTCTCGTTATCGCGATACTGGTCGGCGTTCCGCTGGGCATCCTGGCGGCAACGCGCGCCAATTCCATGCTGGATCGGGTCGTGACGGGGATCGCTTCGCTCGGCGTCGCCGTCCCCAACTTCTGGCTCGGCATGATTCTCGTCAGTATTTTCGCCGTGGGTTTCGGCTGGTTTCCGACGACGGGCGCCCGGCCGTTGACGACAGATTTCTGGGGCGCATTGCAGCACGCGGTGCTGCCGGCGGCGACTTTGGCAACCGGAGGCATCGCCGAGATCACCCGGCAACTGCGCAGCTCCCTTATCGAGGTCCTGCAATCCCAGTATGTCCGCACACTTCGCGCCAAGGGCCTGTCGCCGGCGCTGATCCTGTGGAAGCACGGGCTGCGCAACGCTTCGCTGACGCTGCTGACCGTGGTGGGCCTTGTCTTCAACCATACGCTGGGAGCGACTGTGGCGACCGAGGCGGTGTTCGCCATTCCCGGCGCCGGCTCGATGATCGTCAATGCAGCCATCAACAAGGACTTCCCGATTGTCCAAGGGGCGGTTTTCGTCCTGGTCATGATCGTGATCGCAATGAACCTGATCATCGACCTCCTCTACACCGTGCTGGATCCGCGGGTGAAGAAGGACTGATTTCATGACATCCACCTTCGACAGACCGGCTTCCTCCTTCCTGTCCTGGATCAGGAGCGATCTGCGCGCCGCGTTGTGCTTCGGGTATCTCGTGCTGCTGGTTCTGCTGTCGGCTGCGGCACCTTTGATCACGCACTATTCGCCCATCGAGCAGACGATGGATTTCCTGGCTCCGCCCGGGGCCGATCACTGGCTCGGCACGGACGATCTGGGGCGCGATGTCTTCGCCCGCGTCGTCTACGGCACGCCCATGAGCCTCTACGCCAGTTTCCTCGCCGTCGGCGTCGGCCTGGTGATCGGTCTGCCTTTTGGAATGCTGGCCGGGTACTGCGGCGGTTGGTTCGACGCGGTGGTCAGCCGCATGATCGACACGCTGCTTTCCTTTCCGGGAATTGTGCTGGCGGTTGCCGTCACAGGTGCGCTGGGCATCGGCCTGACCAATGCGATGATCGCGGTCGGCATCGTCTTCGCGCCCAACATTGCCCGCTTGATCCGTATCCAGACCATCGTCGTGAAGAACGAACTCTATGTCGAAGCGGCTCACAGTTTCGGCATGCCGGTCTGGTCCATCATCCTGCGTCATATCGTGCCGAATGCTATCCAGCCGATCATCGTTCAGGTGACACTGATGTTGGCCGGCGCCTTGCTCGCCGAAGCGAGCCTCAGTTTCCTGGGGCTTGGCGTGCAGCCGCCTTGGCCGAGCTGGGGACAGATGCTGGCCCGCGGCTATACCTACATGGAGATCGCCCCGGCGCAGATGTACGTGCCCGGCCTCGCGATCCTGCTGACGGCGCTGGCCTACAACGGCCTGGGCGAATCGTTGCGATCCCGCCTTGATCCGACCCGCCTCGGACGCGGTTGACGTTCAAATTGCAGTTCAAAAAAGGATAGAAAAGATGAAAATCGGTTTCATCGGGCTCGGCGTCATGGGCGCCCACATGGCGCGCCATCTGGTCACCGCCGGGCATGAGGTGACGGTCTACAACCGCACGAGCGCCAAGGCGGAGGCCTGGGTCGGCGCAAACCGGGGAAAGGCGGCGGCCACGCCGCGCGCCCTGGCCGAAGGTCAGGATATCGTCATGTCCTGCGTCGGCAACGACGCCGATCTCGCCGAGGTCACGACGGGCAAGGAGGGCGCCTTCCATGGAATGGCTCCGGGCACGCTGTTCGTTGACCATACGACCGCTTCCGCCGAAATCGCACGCGATCTCCATGGCAAGGCAAGGGCCCTGGATATCGGCTTCATCGACGCTCCGGTCTCGGGTGGCGAGGCGGGCGCGCGCGACGGAAAGTTGACGGTCATGTGCGGCGGCGAGGAAAAGGACTACGCACGAGGCGAACCGGCTATCGCCGCCTTTGCGCGCGCTTGTCGCCTGATGGGTCCGTCCGGTGCCGGCCAGCTGACCAAGATGGCCAATCAGATCTGCATTGCCGGACTGGTGCAGGCGTTGTCGGAGGGGATTCATTTCAGCCAATCCGCCGGGCTGGATGTGGAGGCGATGCTTGACGTCGTTTCCCAGGGAGCGGCCGGATCCTGGCAGATGCAGAACCGTGGCAAGACAATGAACAGCGGCGAGTTCGATTTCGGATTCGCCGTGCAACTGATGCGCAAGGATCTCGGCATTTGCCTGTCCGAAGCGAAACGCAACGGTGCCTCGCTGCCCGTGACTGCGCTGGTCGATCAGTTCTACTCCGACGTGGAAAAGGCCGGCGGCGCGCGCTGGGACACGTCAAGTCTTATCACCCGATTGAAAACCGCCTGAGCCTTGCGGAGAGCATCGATGAGCCGCCAATTTCGTGTCATCGCCACCAATCCGCTGCATCCGGATGCCGAGGCACTCTTGCGCCAGTCATATGACTATGAGCCTGTGCCAGACAGCAGCCCCGGTACGCTGAAGCGTTGGATCGCGGACGCTGATGGAATCATTGTCCGGACCAAGTTGCCGGATGACATCTTCGATGCCGCACCACGCCTGTTGGCCTGCGTTCGCCATGGTGTGGGCCTGGATTTCATCCCGGTGGAGAACGCGACGCAAAAGGGCATCGCGGTAGCCAATCTGCTGGAAGCGAACAAGCAGGCCGTTGTCGAATACGTCGTTGGCTCGGCGCTGCTGTTGGCAAGAAGGTTGGCTGTGACCGACCAAAGGTTTCGTGGGGAAGGATGGGCTTCGCGCGCGGATTACGGTGGCTTCGAATTGGCGGGCAAGACGCTCGGCATCGTCGGCTGTGGGCGGATAGGACGGGCCGTAGGGCAGGCGATGCGCGCGGCTTTCAATATGACGGTGCTGGGCTACGATATAACGGAGCCCACGGAGGAGGGCGGCATCGAGCGGGTCGCGCTTAAGGATCTGTTCGCTCGGTCTGATGTCATCACGTTGCATATGCCGTCGACGCCCGCGACGCGCGGGATGGTCGGGAAGCGGCTGCTTGCGGTGATGAGGCCCGACGCGGTGCTGATCAACGCGGCGCGCGGCGACCTCATCGACGAAGCAGCGCTCCTGGAGGGTTTGGAAAAGGGTAAACCGTCTGCAGCCGCGATCGATGTTTTCGAGCCGGAGCCCTTGCAGGCCGATAGTTCACTTTTGAAGGTCCCCAATCTGTTTCTGACTCCCCATATAGCAGGCGGGACGACCGAGAGTGCTCTGCGTATGAGTATGCAGTCGGCTGACGCGATGATGACACTGCTGAAGGGTGAGCTACCTGGTTCCCTCGTTAACCCGATCATTTGGCAGAGGTATTTGGAAAGACTTCGGTCCCGAAGATAAGGTTTGCGCGACCAGCCCTTCTTGATCAGAGTGCGTCCGAACAGACCTGGCTCAGTCGGTCTCCCCCACTGCTATCGATCTTTAAGTCTCGCAGCACGCTTTCGGTGTCGCTGCCAAGAGTTGGAGGCGGCGAAAGGGGCGTGATTGGTTGCCCGTTCGCGGTGAAGCTGAGAGAAGGCACGTGGATTGGTCCGTCGTGACCGTCCAGACGTAACTCGCACAGCAATTTTCGAACAGTGACATGAGGGTCGGCAAGTATCTCCTCAAGCCCCCGGATTCTTGCAGCCGGAACATCAACGGCCTCCAGGATTTCTTCCCATTCTTCGGCAGCGCGGGCGAGAAAAGTCCGGTTGAGCGTTTCACGCAATTCAATTCCGTTTTGCCTGCGTGCTTCAGGCGTATGCCAGCGCACATCTTCAAGAATGTCGGACCGGTCGATCGCCAGGCATAAATTCCGGAACTGCCGCTCGTTGTTGGCCGCAAGCATCAGAACGCCATCTGCGGTCTCGAATGCTCCTGACGACGGGCTGGCGCTCCAGGCTTCGTTGCCGTTCTGTGCGGGCTTCCAGTTCGCCGTCCTGTGCTGGGTCATAAGCGAGGCCATCAGCATGAGTGCGGTGTCCAGCATGGCTACATCGAGACGGACCGCGGCGCCGGTGCGCTTGACCTCCATCAATCCGGCGATCATCGCCATCGCCGCATTCATACCTGTCGCGAAATCGACATAGGGCGCTCCGACCTTGGTTGGACCGTCACCTGGTTTGCCGGTGGTCAGCATGATGCCGCACATGCCCTGGATGATATGATCGTAGGCCGGACGTCGACTTAGCGGACCGCTTTGGCCATAGGCTGAGATCGAGCAATAGACGATGTCGTTCTTGATCTGGCGAACGACGTCGTAACCAAGGCCCAGCTTTTCGGCAACGCCGGGTTTGAAGTTCTCGATGAAGATGTCTGCCGTCGCCACGAGCTTTTTTGCCGTTTCAAGCCCCTCTGGCGTCTTGAGATCGATCGTGACCGATTTCTTGGCCGCATTCTGTGTCAGGAAACCCAGCCCCATGCGGCGATCCGACAATTCCTGCACAAGCCCACCGGTGCGGGTCCAGTCGCCTTCGCCCGGCTTTTCGATCTTGATCACCTCGGCGCCCATCAGCGCCAGTTGATAGGTGGCGTACGGTCCAGCCAGTACCTGGCTGAGATCAACGACGCGTACACCTTGGAGAGGCTGGAACATCAATCGCCTTTCATAGGCTGCAAGAAAAAGACCGGAAGGTTTTCCCAAGAAAGGTCACTTCGAGACGATTCCCGCGGCCTTCATGATTGCCTTGTTCTTGGCGGTGCTCGCCGTCATCTCCTTGGTCGCCTCTGCGGCATCGAGATATTGGATCGGGATGTCGGCTGCGTCCGCGACCTTCTTGAAATCGGCATCGGTCTGGCAGGCTTTCAGTGCCGCCGACAGCTTGTCGATCACGGCTTTCGGCGTGCCCTTGGGAAGAATCAGCGTCGTGCGCGTATCCATCCCGAGTTGAAATCCCTGCTCTTCGATCGTCGGCACTGTCGGAGCCGATGGATGACGGAAGGTCGTGGTCGCGGCGATGCTCTTGAGCTGATCGGGATAGCGGTAGTGAATACCGCCGGAGTAAGCCAACATTACCTGTCCGCCCAGGAGTGCATTGATCATCTCCGAGCCCGACTGCACGGGCACGATATTCACCTGAATGCCCGTCTTCTTCATGATTTCGTTGATGTATAGCCGCGCCTCGGGAGCGAGCGCGGCGTAGCTGGATCCTGGATTTTTCTTTGCCCATTCAACGTATTCGGCGAGGTTATTGAACGGTGCATCCTTGGGTGCGGCCAAGGCGAGCTGGAAAGCTGTTATCATGCCAGCGTAGTCGAACTCGTCCGGCTTGAAGTCGGCGTTCTTCATCACGAAGGGCGCCAGATTGATCAATGCGTTCGAGTTGAACAGGATTGTGTAGCCGTCCGGGTTGGCATGGGTCAGCTCACGCGCCGCCACGGCGCCGCCGACGCCCGGCTTGTTGATCACGTTGATCGGCTGACCGAGCTGTTTCGAAATCACGTTCGCCGTGGCGCGGGCGATCAGGTCCGTTTGGCCCCCCGCACCATAGCCGACAAGCATGGTGATCGGACCGGTCGGATAATCATCTGCCAAAACAGGCCCGCTGAAGGCGCTGAACGATAGCGCCGTAGCGACGCCCAGCAGTGTCCGTCTCTTGATCATGCTTCTTCCTCCCTTGAATTTCTTGTCGCCGAAGTCGGTGCTGCCACCACGGGCGAATGCCCCCGGCCAACCCACCAGATCGTTCCAAGCGTCAGAAAGCCGAAGGCCATGGCGATGGGATGATGGATCAGGTTGGCGGGATCGTGGTTGAGGATCTGAATGGACTGGCGGAAGCTCAGCTCGAGATTTGGTCCAATGACGAAGCCGATCAGGAAGGTGACGAAGGAGAAGTCGAGCTTGCGTGACAGCAGCCCCAGCCCGGTAAAGAACAGCATCACCCAGATCGAAAAGACCGTGGAGGTCTCCAGATAGGCGCCGATGGAGCACAGCAGCAGCACGCCGGGAATAATCAGCCGCAGCGGCACCCGGATGACCATGGCGAAAAGCCTTTGGCCGACTGAACCGATTATCAGCATGATGAGGCTGGCGCACAGCATGGCCGCGTAGACATCGGCAACCAGACGTGGCTGTTGTTTGAACATCAAAGGTCCCGGGGTAAGCCCATGAAGAATGAAGGCGGCTATCAGGATTGCGGCGATGACGCTGCCGGGAATGCCGAGGGCAAAGAGCGGAACCAGCGATGACGGCACGACCGCGTTGTCTGCGCTTTCGGCGGCCGCGATGCCCTCGATCATGCCGGTGCCGAATTTCTCCGGCGTTTTGGAGGCTTTGCGGGTTGCCGCGTAGGACAGAAACGAACCAACCGAGGCACCTAGTCCGGGCAAAATCCCGACAACCGATCCGATGAATGTTCCGCGGAGGATGACGGGAATGCAGCGCCGCCATTCCGACCGCAGGATTACCCGGTCTTCATGCGCCGTACCGTCCTTGATCTGCTCGAACTCGGCGTCGAGTGCCTTCAGATTTCCGGCCTGTGCGATCATCTCTGCGACTGCCAGCATTCCAATCGCCATCGGAACGAGCTTGATGCCGTCGTCGAGCTCGAGGAGGCCAAAGGTCAGTCGTGGAACAAACGTCTCGGGCTCTATCCCGACGGTGGCGAAGAAGACGCCGAAGGCGGCGGCGATCAGTCCTTTAATGAGCGAGCGGCCAGACAGACCGCCAATGAAGGTTAGTGAAAACAGCAGGATCGCACACAGTTCAACGGGACCAATGAGCAGCGCGTAGCTCGCCAGGGGCGCTGCCAGGAAAATCAGGACGAGCGTCGACAGGAAATCGCCGATCACGGAGGCGTAAAGGCCCATCTTGAGAGCCTTCTGCGCCTTGCCCTGACGCGCAAGCGGATAGCCATCAAGTGCTGTGGGTGCAGAGGCCGGTTCTCCCGGAGTATTGATCAATATCGCCGAAACCGCGCTGCCGGCGGCGGATCCCTTGGCAATTCCGATCAGCATTCCCAGCGCCGCGACCGGATGCAGGTAGAAGGTCAAGGGGATCGAGACCGCAACGCCGGTCGCCTTGCCGAGACCGGGAAGCGCACCGACGAGATAGCCGATCGTCACGCCGATCGCGATCCACATCAGTATTTTGGGCGTCAATACGTCAGCGAAGCCGGTGATGATATCCATTTCCGGCCTCAGACGATCGCGGTGCCGAGCACCTTGTAGAAGAGCAACCAGACTGTGATCAGCAAGCCAGCTGGCATCGCCACGATGACCCAGGGCCGCCGTTCGCCCAGCGCAATGAGAGAGCCTGCGACGAGCGCACCCCCCGAAACGGCGGGAGATACCCAGAAGTAAAGCGCGATGGCGACGGCAAACACCGTTGCAATCTTCACGATGGCGAGCATTTCTGCCCAGGTGAAAAGCGGCGGCTCATCACCCGGTGCTGCATCAGACGCCAGATTACGAATGGCCAGCAGCACCGACAGACCCGTTATCAATACCATCATGAGGACAGGCACCAGCCGAGGCGACATGTAGCCCGCTGGACCCGGTTCGATTTGCCAGGGAATGATGATGAAAAGCGTAATCAGGCCGAAAACGGCCAGGATGACGCCAGAGATAACGTCGGCGCGTCTCATGTTCTCCTCCTGCAACCGCCCTACGTTCGGCCGCCACTCCCTCAGCCAACACCTATCCTCAAATAAGCCAAAAGAAAAAGTCGAAACTTTTTTCAACGTGATAAGCTTTTTCTATGTCTCGGATTCCCATACGTTTGGACAGCCTGCGCCTTCGCCATCTGCGATTGCTGGAGCTGATTGACGAGCACAGGTCCTTGAGAGCAGTTGGCGCAATACTCAACCGGACACAGCCGGCCGTCTCCCAGATGCTCAAGGACCTGGAATACGCATTCGGTGTTCCTTTGGTGGAGCGATCGGTCAGAGGTGTGGCGCTCAACGCTGCTGGCCTGCTTGCCCTGCAGCGAGCCCGCTCCGGTTTGGCATCGTTCGACCATCTCGTTTCTGAATTGACAGCTGCCCAGTCCCCGATCCTCAGGGTCGGCACCAACCCTGCACTGGCATTCCAGATGTTGCCTGCGGCGTTGCAGCGCCTTCAATCGCGCGGTGAGCCTCTAAGGCTTAGAGTCCAAACCGGCGTGGTCGCCGACATGTTGCAGTCGTTGTGGGACGGCGAACTGGACTGTTATGTCGGTCGCGTCGACTGGGATCAGATGCCCCAGATGATGGTTCCCACTCTACGGCACGATCCTCTCATCGAGACCGACCTGGTCGTCGCATGCTCCGTCCGACATCCGCTCACGACCCGACAGAATATATCGATTTCGGAGCTGTCCGAGTGGCAATGGGTGCTTCCGCCAATAACATCCAACAATCGGGTCGCGCTTGAAACGGAGTTTCGAAACCACGGCATCGCCGTCCCTGTCCCGAATACCGAGATTGCCGATCCAGCCGGGTTGCTGATCCTGGCGCGAGAGCTGGACGTCCTTATCTGCGCACCGCGATTTACGCTCGACACCCATATCGCCGGCGGTGAGCTCTGTGCGCTCGATATTCCCTCACTGGCTCTGCCGCTCATACGGGTCGGTTTCGTGACGCTTGCGGAGCATCGGAACATGGCGGCACTACAGCTTCTGTGGCAGGTATTGAGTGAAGCCGCCGAGCAGTTCCGCGCGCGCGACTGACACGCCGAGACCCCGTACCCGCGGAAGGACAATCAGCATTTGTTGTCACCCGGCACAAAGTTTCGATTGTTTTTTCCAACCGCCGCCGGGCTAAGTTGATTCATGGTGTGCCTCTGGTCATTTCAACCTCGCGAAGGAGACCTGAACGATGCGGGACGCGGTAATCGTTTCAACTGCACGCACCCCCATCGGCAAAGCCTATCGCGGCGCGTTCAACGCTGCTGCGGCCCCGACGCTCGGCGCTCACGCCATTCGCTCTGCGGTCGAGCGCGCTGGCATTGAGACCGGCGAAATAGACGACTGCGTCATGGGTGCTGCCTTGCCACAAGGTTTTCAACACACGATCGGACGGACAGCGCCTTTGCGCGCTGGATTGCCCGTCACCGTGCCTGGCATGACGATCGATCGACAATGCTCGTCCGGTCTTATGGCGATAGCAACCGCCGCAAAACAGATCATCGTGGACCGCATGGACGTTGTCCTGGCGGGTGGCGTTGAGTCCATTTCAACAGTGCAAACCGATTCGCTGCGTATCGACATGGACAACGAACTCGTTGCCATGCACGGGGATATCTTCATGCCGATGATCGACACTGCCGAGGTCGTCGCGAAGCGATATGGGATCAGTCGCGAGCGCCAGGACGCCTATGCTCTGGCATCACAGCAGCGCACAGCCAGAGCGCAGAAGGCCGGTCTCTTCAACGCTGAAATTGTTCCGGTTACGGCGACAATGACATCGGTCGACAAGGCCACGGGCGAGACGTTCCAGCACGCTGTTACGCTGTCGAGTGATGAAGGCAATCGACCCGGAACAACAGCCGAAGGGTTGGCAGCGTTGAATCCGGTGCGGGAAGGGGGGACCGTCACCGCAGGCAACGCCAGCCAGCTTTCCGATGGGGCGTGCGCCTGTGTCGTCATGGAGGCGAGGCAGGCGGAGCGCCGTGGCCTCCACCCGCTCGGGCGCTATGTGGGGATGGCTGTTGCAGGCACCGAGCCGGACGAAATGGGCATCGGCCCCGTTTTCGCCGTCCCGAAACTGCTGGAGCGGTTCGGTCTCTCCGTCGACGACGTTGACCTTTGGGAGCTCAATGAAGCATTTGCGGTGCAGGTGATTTACTGCCGCGATCGGTTGGGCATTCCTGATGAGAACCTAAACGTCAACGGGGGAGCGATTTCCATCGGTCATCCATACGGGATGTCGGGTGCCCGCATGGTCGGTCACGCGCTGATCGAAGGTCGGCGCCGGCGAGCGAAACACGTCATTGTCACCATGTGTGTGGGCGGCGGAATGGGCGCTGCCGGGCTCTTTGAAGTATTCTGACCACACCTCACAGACCGACAATTTAAGAACCGCGGCGACGTGAAGCCTGTCATCCATCCTATCCATCTCAACCCGAAACGGCTTTGAGGTAGTCCATCTTAGAAAGGACCTCGCGCGCCGTACTCAGAAAAGCGCGAATATTGTTGCTGTCCTCATTCGTCCTGTATTTGGCGAAGATCGGCGTATCCGCAACGGGTGGTGAGGTCTTGAGGATGCGCACCGTGCCGTCACGGATGTCGCTATCGGCCATCTTGTTCGGGTAAATGCCGATGGCTACACCGTTCGTGACCAGATGGGCGAGCATGGCGACGCTGTTGCAAATGTCGACACGCGCCGGAACCAGGCCCGCACTGGCAAACCAGCCGATGACCTGCCGGTGGTTGATGCTGCCCACCGGGTTGGAAATGATCGGATAGCCGGCGATGTCATGCGGGCTCACTACGGGTGGCAAATCCCAGGATGCGGCCGCGATCCACGCCGTTTCCTGCGCGCCGAGCGGAACGAGCGTGAACCCGTCATGTTCAACCGGCTCCACCAGAAAACCCAGATCAAGCTTGTGGGCGTGAAGCTCGGGCTCAACCGAGGCCGTTGTGGATACGACAACTTCCGGGTGGAGATCGGGGTAAAGCGCGTGGACCGCCTTGAGGATCGGCGAAAGGCAAATCATCGCGAAGCCCTCGGCAAAGCCGACCTTGATGGTGCCACGCACGTCGGCGGCGCCGAATTTGCCCGAAATCCTTTCAACCGATTCCAGTATGTCCTGGGCTTCGCCAAGCAGCGAATGTCCGTTCGGTGAAAGACGTATGCCCCTGCCGATACGGTCGAACAGCACCGTGCCGACATGGTCCTCCATCGCCTTCAATCTCAGCGAGACGGAAGGTTGCGACAGGTTCAGCTTCCTTGCGGCCTTGTCGACCGAGCCAAGAGTCGCCGTCCAGTAGAATGCTTCGAGCTGCGCGACCGTGAGACGACTCATAGGAAATCCAAATGAATTAGCCGAAGATTTCTAATTTGTTTTCAAAAATCTAAATGGCTATGCGGTGACTTGCAAGACAGGGGAGGGGTGAATGCCGCGACCGGAAGGGCGTGTCGTCAGGATCGATGGATACGAGCTTCGCTGCGCCATGCCGTCCGTCGCGGGCAATGCACTCAGGACGTTCAGCGAGCGCTCGACCCTGCTGGTCAGGATCGTGACCGCGTCGGGCTATGAAGGCTGGGGCGAGACCTGGGCTTATCCCGGATCGGCCGGCTCCTTGATCCGATCGATACTCGGCCCCGCTCTCCTGGGCGCTGATGTCGCTAATCCGCGCGCCGCGCAGGCGCGAATGCTGCAAGCGGCCGTCCCCGATCGCCGCGGCCAGATCCATATGGCAGCCAGCGCGCTCGACATCGCGATGTGGGATGCGCTCGGGCAGATGACCGGCCAGCCCATGTATACGCTGCTTGGCGGTGCGCTGCGCGATCGCGTCCGGGCGTATGCGAGCGGACCGCTCCTGCCAGCCGACGGCGACCGTTATCGCGGTTTCGAGGGGGAGGTCGCCCGCTACGTCGAAGACGGATTTACGGCGGTCAAGATCAGGATCGGCATATCGCTCGCGGCCGATCTGCGCGCGATCAGGCAGGCGCGCGCCATTCTGGGCGATGCTTCGCTGCTGATGGCGGATCTCAATGAATCCTCAACGGTCCGGGACGCCGTCACCCTGGCGCAGCAAGCAGCGGATTCCAATCTGGCCTGGCTCGAGGAGCCTCTGCCGCATGACGATCTCCCCGGCTACCGGCGCCTTGCCGCATCGCTGCCCGTGGCGCTGGCCGGCGGCGAATCCTTCTGCGGCGTTCAAGCGTTTCGAGACGTCCTGAGTGAAGCTGCGCTCGACCTCGTTCAGCCCGACCTCGCAATCTGCGGAGGCTTGACGGAAGGCTTGCGGATCATGGGGCTGGCCGACGCATTCTGCGTGCCGGTGCTGCCGCATGTATGGGGCGGGGCCGTCAATTTCCTCGCGTCCCTTCAGTTCGCCGCGATCCTGACGCCGGGTCGCGGCCAGGTATCGGCACCGCTGTTCGAATACGACATGAGCTTCAATCCGTTGCGTGACCGCATCTACGATCCAAAGCTGGACGCGGACGGCAATCTCGCCATCCCGGACGGTCCCGGTCTTGGTATGAAGATCGAGATCGACCGGCTCGGCGACTATGTGCGGGATCACTGGGTTCTTGAGCCTTGATTTTTTGAAGACAGTTCAATGGTGGAGGAGAGTGGAAATGAGAAAGCTTCTGGTGGCCGCGATCGTCGCGCTGGCAACATGTCCGACCTGGGCTTGGGCAGCCCCTGATATGACGCTCAACCTGGGCCTGGTCGGAGGCCCAAAGGCGCCCGAGGCGATCGCTATGGGCCAGTTCGCCGAGGAGATCAAGGACAAGACCGACGGGCGCATCGAAATCCGCGTTCAGGGCGGCGGTGCGCTGGGCGGCGACCGTGAGGTCATCGAGGGGGTCCAGCTCGGCACCGTTGACATGACCGTCGTCAGCACGTCGATCGTCGTCAATTTCGATCCCGACTTCGCGATCCTGGACATCCCGTTCCTGTTTCGCGACTTCGACCACGCGCAGGCTGTGCTCGACGGGCCGATCGGCAAGGAACTGCTGGACGGCCTGCCGCAGAAGGGACTGGTCGGGTTGGCCTTCGGCGGAATGGGCTTTCGCGAGCTGACAAACAACGCAAAGCCGGTCAAGACCCCGGACGACGTCAAAGGTCTCAAGATCCGCACGCAGCAGAACGAGATGCACATTGCCGTTTGGCGCGAGCTTGGCGCCTTGCCAACGCCGATGGCCATTCCGGAAGTCTACACCGCGCTTCAGCAGGGCGTTGTCGACGGTCAAGAAAATCCGGTCGGCGCGATCATCAACAATCGCTTCGGCGAGGTTCAAAAATATATCAGCCTCACAGACCATGCATTCACGCCCTTGGTCTTGCTGATCTCGCCATCGGTCTATTCTTCGCTCAGCGAGGAGGATAAGCAGGTGTTCGCAACGGCCGCCAAGAATGCGATGGCGCGCAATCGCAAGGAGGTCGACGCTGTCCTCACGTCCGGACTGGAGACGCTGAAGTCCCAGGGCATGACCGTGGTGGCTGATGTCGACAAGGCGGCTTTCCGGGCCAAGCTCGGCGACATCTACAAGGAATTCGCCAAGCGCTTCGGCGAAGACAGGCTGAAGGCGATCGACGAGACCAAATAATGGGAACCGCTTCATCGCTGCGTTCGGCCTTCCTCGTTGTGGAAGGCCGAATAACACAAGGTGCGGTCGCGCTGGGTACCTGTGGCCTGGCGCTGGCCTGCCTTGTCGGCTTCTACCAGGTTCTCACGCGATTCATCCTGCACGCGCCCTCGTCCTGGTCCGAGCCGCTCATCCAGACGACCTTGATCTGGATGGCCTATGTCGCGCTGGCCGGAGCGATGCGTGCCGGCACGCTGATTTCGGTCGACCTCATCCAAAGCATGAGCACCGGCCGGATGCGAATGCTGGTCAACGCGGTCACCTATCTATCGACGCTGGCCCTGCTGGCGGTCCTCTTCTGGTTCGGCTGCCAGCTCGTCTGGCGCGTTCGCTTCCAGACCATCGCCGGCCTCGGCGTATCCGCGTCATGGGCCTATGCGGCGCTGCCGACAGGATCGCTGCTGTCGGCGCTGGCCCTTGTGGCCCATGCGCTCGACCCGGAACAGAAACGCGACTTCCGCGTCGAGAACGCAGGCTAGGAGCGCCGACATGCTTCCCGTGATGATCGTGGTGATGATCGTGCTGATGGGGCTGTCGGTTCCCGTCGCCGTGGCCATCGGGCTTGCGGGCGTGGCGGGAACGGTCGGCTTTTCGAACCTGCCGCTGATCGTGGTGCCCCAACAGGCCTTCATTGCGCTCGACAAATTCCCGCTCGCCGCCATTCCCTTCTTCATCGTGGCGGGCAACATCATGGCTGCCGGCGGCATTTCGTCCAGGCTTGTCGATCTTGTGGAAAGCATCGTCGGCGACGTGCGCGGCGGCCTGCCGCTGACCTGTATCCTGGTGTGTATGATCTTCGCCGCCGTCTCCGGATCGAGCGTGGCAACCACCTACGCGATTGGGGCGATTTTGATTCCGGCGATGGTGCGGCAGAACTATCCAACCGGCTTTGCCGCATCGCTGCAGGCTACGTCGGCGGAACTGGGCGTGATCATTCCTCCTTCGATCCCCATGATCCTCTACGGCGTCTCCGCCAGCGCTCCCGTCGGCGATCTGTTCATCGCCGGCTTGGGGCCAGGCCTGCTGATTGCCGTGGCGCTTGGCATCTTCGTGATCGTCTGGTCGCGGCTCTATCATCAGCCCGTTCAGTCCGAGGAGCCCGCTAAGGAATTCATGCCAAGTCTGCGGCGGGCTTCGCTTGCCCTTGCGATGCCGGTCATCATTCTCGGTGGCATCTACGGCGGCGTCTTCACGCCGACTGAAGCTGCGGTGGTGGCCGTGTTCTACGCGCTCATCGTAAGCCTTCTGGTTTACCGCGAGATGTCTTTGCGTGACCTCGCCACGGTATTGCGCCGTTCGACCCTGTCATCTGCCATCATCATGTTCATCATCTCGATGGCCGGGCTGTTTTCCTTCGTCATCACCCGCGCCGGCATTCCCGCGATGATCAGCGAGTGGATCGTGACGACCTTTGCCACTGGTCTCACCTTCCTTCTGGCGGTGAACATGCTGCTCTTCCTCATCGGCATGTTCGTGGAGACCTCGGCATCGATCGTCGTCATCGCGCCGATCCTGGCGCCGGTCGCCATGCGCTACGGCATTGATCCCGTCCACTTCGGCATGATCATGATCGTCAATCTCGCCATGGGAATGATCACGCCGCCTTTTGGCGTGAACCTCTTTGCGGCCTCCGACGTTGGCAAGGTGTCTCTGCACCGCATGGTGCCCTATCTCGTCCCACTCGTGTGCGTCGTCGTTCTATGCCTGGCGCTCATCACCTATGTGCCAATGATCAGCCTGGGATCGCTGTATCTCCTCGGTATTCGGTAGTGGTTCTGTTACTGCCTCACGATTCATCCGGAATCCAAGCGAAGTTTTTAAAGATGCGGCCGACGCTCCGATATTTGAGGTCTTCGCGCCGCCCGCCATTAGTCACGTTTGTTTTTACGGCGTCTGCAACTTGGTCGGATGCGCCGCTGCTAAAGCCTCTCTGCCCTTGTCGACCCATAGTTCGCGGGCCTGCTCACCCTGATTGCTTTTGAGCTTTTCGGCCATCCAGAGCAGAGCGCCGTAGATCATGGCGCGGTCGTCACCGGTCAGATCGACGATACCTGCCTTGACGACGAGGCCGCCGAGTTCGATCAGCTGTTTCGTGCGCTTGCGGCGCTCGACCTGCCAGGCGCGCATGTCATTGCGTGACAGTGCCGCTTGCCGGCGATTGCGCGCTGCCCGGTTGCGTTTGAGCGCCGCGAGGATTGCTCTGAGATGCCGGAGCATTTCGCCGGGATCTGCTCTCGAAAAACATCGCACCGCGCTTCGCCCATGCCTCCCGCTTTCCGGCGTCTTTCGTCTCGGTGATGGCGACCAGCGCTCCCGCCAGCTCGTCGGCGGTGAGACTGTCGGCGCCGGTAGCAATCACCAGTTCGCCGAGCTGCTGCACCTTTCGAGCTTTGAGGTCTTTGGCCTTGTCTTCCAGCGCCTTCAGTTCCGCGTTGTAGTCGCGTGGCTTGCGCATCTGCTCTCTCCATCGCCTCGTCCGTTGTCGATGCAGCGATGATAGTTGGACGCTCCGCGGAAGGCTTCCCTGTTGCCGGGACGGGTTGCGACGGCTTGGTCCATCCCGAGAATTTTTCGAGGGAGGGCGCGCTTATACGTCGTGCCGACGTGGCTGCTGCTGTGTAGATGGTTTGGTCGCGATGGCGATCTATCATCTTCACGTCAAGGTCATTGGCCGTAAGGCCGGCTCGAGCGCTGTGGCGTCCGCCGCCTACCGCTCGGCCTCGCGGCTGCGCGACGAGCGCATCGACCGTGTCCAGGATTTTTCCGCCAAGCGCGGCGTCGTCCATTCCGAGGTGCTGCTCCCCGACCATGCACCCGAAGCCTGGAGCGACCGGGAGCGGCTCTGGAACGATGTCGAAGCCTTCGAGGTACGCAAGGACGCCCAGCTTGCCCGCGAAGTGGAGTTTTCTCTTCCGCGCGAGATGACGCAGGCACAGGGCATCGAGCTTGCCCGCGACTTCGTGCAGGCCGAATTCGTCGATCGCGGCATGGTTGCCGATCTCAATGTGCATTGGGACAGGGCAGAGGATGGAAGCTTCAAACCTCATGCCCATGTCATGCTCACCATGCGGGAGATCGATAGCAATGGCGGCGAACCCGGCTTTGGCCAGAAGGTGCGGGACTGGAACACAACCGCAATGGTCGAGCGCTGGCGCGAACGCTGGGCGGAACTTGCCAACGAGCGTCTTGCCGAACTCGACATCGACGCCCGCATCGATCACCGCAGTCTGGAAGCGCAGGGCATCGAACTGGAGCCGCAGACGCAGATAGGCGCACCGGCGCAGCGCATCGAAAACATTGGCGTTGGTGAAGGTACTATCGCCGACGGGATTGCGACTACAGATGTTGCCGACCGTGCCGAGATGCACCGCGAGATCGCCCGCAACAATGGCGCGCGGATCATCGCCGATCCTAGCTTAGCACTTGACGCCATCACGCATCAGCAATCGACCTTCACCCGCCGCGACATGGCAAAGTTCGCGCATCGCCACAGCGACGGCATCGAGCAGTTCAACGAGGTCATGGGCGCGATCTCGAATGCGCCCGACCTGGTTGAACTCGGCAGCGATGCACGAGGACAGAACCGCTTCACCACTCGTCAGATGATCGAGGCCGAACAGCGCCTGCATCACGCCGCAGAATGGATGGCGGAGCGGGAGCGCCACGAGGTCAGTGATCGGGACAGAGAGATTGCTCTTGCTCGTGCTGAGCAGCGCGGTCTTGCCCTGTCCGGTGAGCAGGCCGACGCGCTTGCGCATATCACCGATGGGCGTGATCTCGGCATCGTCGTCGGCTATGCCGGCACCGGCAAGAGCGCCATGCTTGGCGTCGCGCGCGAGGCATGGGAGACAGCCGGCTACGAGGTCAAGGGTGTTGCTTTGTCCGGCATTGCCGCCGAGAACCTGGAAAGCGGATCGGGCATATCTTCTCGAACCATCGCCAGCATAGAACTTGGTTGGGAGAATGGTCGGGACCTGCTGACTTCCCGCGATGTGCTGGTGATCGATGAGGCCGGCATGGTCGGCACACGTCAGTTGGAGCGCGTGCTTTCGCACGCGGCGGAAGCCGGCGCAAAAATCGTGCTGGTCGGCGATCCTCAGCAGTTGCAGGCGATTGAAGCCGGTGCCGCCTTCCGCTCGATCCACGACCGCCATGGCGGCATCGAGATCGAGACCGTGCGCCGCCAGCAAGAGGACTGGCAGCGTGACGCCACGCGTGATCTGGCGACGGGAAAGATCGGTGCTGCGATCGATGCCTATGATGCGAACGGCATGGTGCATGCGGCACAAAGTCGAGAACAGGCGCGCAACGATCTGATCGAACACTGGGACCGCGAGCGGCAGGCGCAACCGGATGCGAGCCGCATCATCCTCACCCACACCAACGCCGAAGTGCGGGAACTCAACGAATCGGCGCGCGACAGAATGCGGGAGGCCGGCGATCTCGGCGAGGATGTTCATGTCACTGTCGAGCGTGGGCAGCGAGCCTTCGCCAGCGGCGATCGTGTCATGTTCCTGCGCAATGAACGTAGTTTCGGTGTCAAGAACGGCACGCTCGGCATCATCGAGCAGGTCAGCGCCGAAAGCATGTCGGTGCGCACCGACGACGGGCGCTCCGTCGCGTTCGACCTGAAGGATTATGCCCATGTCGACCACGGCTATGCGGCGACCATCCACAAGGCGCAAGGGATGACGGTGGATCGTACCCATGTGCTGGCAACGCCGGGCATGGATGCCCATGGCAGCTATGTCGCCCTGTCGCGGCATCGCAGCGGCATGGATCTGCACTATGGCCGCGACGACTTCGCAACCCGGGACAAGCTTATCCGCACCCTGTCGCGCGACCGGGCCAAGGACATGGCGTCGGACTACGAACAACGCGATCCGGCCCAACACTATGCAGAGCGGCGCGGCATCACTTTCCGCCAGCGTGTCGTCGAGATCGTCCGCAAGATCGTGCCGGAGAGGCTGCGCGACCGGATCGATGGCCTGCTGGACGGAATGCGCCAGCCCGGAGACGAAGAGTCAGGTCAGGAAAGCGGGCGCCGGCCGGGAAGGGAAGATGGTGGAGCGCAGACCGGGGATGGCGTTCCCAAGCCGGAACGGGAGAGGCCGGGAAGGGAAAGGTCAGGGCCGGGCGCACAGCGCGATGCGACCGAGCCGGCAGACCGGGAGGATGCATTGCGCAAGGCACGCACGCAGGCGCTGGTGCGTCATGCGCGTGCGCTCGACGCAAGCCTCACCAGCGGAAGTGCGGACGGCCACGGCACGCCAGAGCAGATGCGCGAACTGCGCGATGCCCGCGACGCCTTCGAGACGGTGCGCCCGCACGGCTGGCGCGATGCCGAAGCGGCCTATGTGAAGAATCCCGAGTTCGTCCACGAGGCAGGCGCCGGCCGCGTCAATCGCGCCGTGCGCGCCCTTCAGCTCGAAACCGAAATCCGCACCGGACGGAGCATCGATCCAGACATCACTCCGACCCTGCGCGCCGAGCGCTTCGTAAAACGCTGGCAGAAACTCGACCAGACCAGCCAGCGTCAATATCAGGCCGGCGATATGGCGGCCTACACGTCAACGCGCTCGGCCATGTCCGACATGGCCAAAAGTCTCGAACGCGATCCGCAACTCGAATCCATCCTTGTCAACCACAAGAAGGCGCTTGGCATCACGTTCGAATCCGGCCGGCGTCTCGGCGCCGAACTCGCGTTCAACCACGGCATCGGGCTCGGCAGGGGACGCGGTGTCGGACTCTGACCCGTCCGATTTGTGGCCCTCTCCACGCCACCTTACCACACGGCGGCGATCCCTCTTGCGTTACCGATGCCACCTTGTCTTGTCCGATCCATCAGGTCTCAGAACCACCCAGCAGGAGGCAGGCCAGCCATGCGCGAACCCGACCGTATCATCCGCAGCAAAACCGTCCTTGCCCGGACCGGTCTGTCCCGCTCGACCATGTATCGCAAGATCGCAGAGGGTACGTTCCCTACGCAGGTCAAGATCAGCATCAACGGCGCCGGATGGTATGAGTCGGAGATCAATCGGTGGATTGCTGATCCTGTCGCCTGGCGCTCCCGAGGGGAGGGAACACTGACGGCTGATTGCAATCTATAGAACGGTACGTTGCGGTCACCGGCGGGCGATCATCTCTCGGCATTCAATGACCGGTTAGGGGCCGCCAGCGGAATGGCGGGTGTTGGACGGTGTGGCAAGAAAGCTGCCGCCCCGTAAAAGGTCAGCAGCTCGATGTTCTGAATCCATGGTTCGGTCGGACTTTTCACCGTGCGTGGGCGAGCGCGTTCGATCCGGTGCCCGACTTTCATCATCTATGCGGAGGGCGACCCGCTTGGAGCCGATGCCATTGCGTTTTTCGACACGCCGAATTGTCTCAAAGCGCCGAGTATGCCTCCACGATTTCGCGATGCTCTTACTCCGACCCCGGAATCGCTCGGAAAATTTTGCTTGCATCGGCGCGCCCGGATACGTAAAACGATTTACGAAAAACGTTTTACGTTTGGCTTCTGGGAGGAGGCAAGGCTACCGTGACAGCGTCCATCAAGGATGTCGCCAAGAAGGCTGGCGTGTCCGCAGGGACCGTTTCGAACGTGTTCAGCGGCAATCGCGTCGTGCGGGCCGACTTGGTGGAGCGGGTGCGCGAAGCCGCTCGGGAGCTCGGCTATCAGCCCGATCGCGCTGCATCGCAGTTGCGGGCCGGCAAGGCGCGCATCGTGGCCGCGCTTGTGCCCGACCTCAACAACCCGTTCTTCACCAGCTTGATCGCCTCCATCGAGTCCAGCTTGCGCGCGGACGGTATGGATATCATCGTCGCCAGTTCGAATGATGATCCCGCCGAGGAACGCACCCGCCTGGCCGCCCTGCTTGCGTGGCGTCCTGCCGCGCTCATCGCCATACCCTGCGCCGACGAGTTTGCCAGCCGGGACCTGGTCGACAAAGCCGGTATTCCGTACGTTGTCGTTGATCGTGTGCCGCATCTTTTCGAGGGCGACGCGGTAACCGTTGACAATCCGGAAGCCGGCCGCATGGCGGCGGACCACCTCATTGGCCTCGGCCACCGCAATATCGTGGTGGTCGCCTCGACCATGAAGCTGAGGAACATTCGGGAGCGCTGCGAAGGTATAGAGCAGGTATTCACGGACCACGGATTGGGCCGCCCGACTTTGATCGAAGTCGGCCTGGACTTCGAGACGGCTTCCGAACGCCTGGCCGACTTCATGGAGGGCGAGCGTCAGGCTACCGCTTTTCTTGCACTCACGAACTTCGCCACCCTGGGAGTTCTCGCATCGCTCCACCAGCGAGGTCGCAGGGTCCCCGAGGACGTGTCGGTCCTCGGCTTCGATGACTATTCCTGGATGCGCGCCGTCAACCCGCCCCTGACAGCCATCCGACAGCCGGTCGAGGAGATGGGTCGCATGGCGTGGCTGCGGCTGCGCGAGCGCATCGCGGGAGAAGACGTGCCGTTCTCGCGCATGAGGTTGAACTGCAAGCTGATGGTCCGGACGTCGACGGCGCCCGCGGTCGGCTCGCCGCAAACTGACAGGCCGAGCAGTGCTGGAAGGAGTGCGCCAGCGAAAACCGGATAGAGGAGGTTCTCCCGCCAGGCGGGAGTGATCGTCTGACGATGGCGAGACATTCGAACACGGAGAGCTGCCTCCCCGTGAACAGGAAGGCTTTGCCGACATTTCGGCGCAGTCACAAGGCCTCGACCACAAAGCGCCAGAAAGCGGAGGATGAAATGAGAAATATTACCTTGCTGGGTTCAATCTCGGGAGCGGCGCTGCTGCTGGCTTCGGCCGCCGTCGCCCAGGATATCGACTGGAAATCGGAACTGGGCGACCATTCCGGCAAGACGCTGCACATGATGACGATCACCGATCCGTTCATCGATTCGATCAAGGCGACGAAGGACGGCTTCACCGACATCACCGGCGCCAAGGTCGAGGTCGATGGCTATGGCTACGATGCGCTTCACGAAAAGGAGCTCCTCGCCTGCTCGCAGAACGATAGCAGCTACGACATCTTCATCATGGACGGCATCTGGATCGGCGAACTCTCGGAGGCCGGCTGCATCGACAGCGCCGAGAAGCAGATCGCCGAAGGCAAGCCGGAGATTTTCGCCTGGGACGACTACACGCCATCGGCCGCCGGCCAGGCGAGTTGGGACGGCGAGCGCATGTGCATCCCGATCGGTATCTATTACGAGCTGATGTACTACCGCACCGATCTCTTCGAGAAGGCCGGCATCAAGGTTCCCGAGACATTCGAGGAACTCAAGCAGGCGGCCAAGACTTTCACCGACAATCCCGAATTTCCTGGCGTTTACGGGTACGCCATGAACAACAAGCGCGGCGCGGCCGCCGGCCAGCAATGGTTTGAATGGATCTACAGCGCCGGCGGCAAGCCCTGGGTTTCCAACGATATCGGATCGAAAGACCCCTACGCTGACCAGACGCCGCTGCTGAACTCGAAAGAATCGGTCGATCTCGTCCAGTTCTTCAAGGACATGACCGCTTACGGTCCGCCCGGCGTGGAGTCGTTCGCCTGGGACGAACGGGCCAATGCATTCGCCGCCGGCAAGCTTGCCATGATCAATGACTGGTCCGTGCGCGCGCAGATTGCCAACGATCCGTCGCAAAGCCAGGTTGCGGGCAAATTCAAGGCCGCGCTGATGCCGCACAAGGAAGGCGCCAAGACCGTCTCGCCGGTCGGTGGCTGGGTGGCCTGCGTCAACGCGCACGGCGCGCAGAAGGACGTCGCGTGGGATTTCCTGAAGTGGTTCGGCAGCCCCGCGGTGCACAAGCAGTTCGTCATGGCAGGCGGACCGCCGAGCCGCCTGTCGGCGATGCAGGACCCCGATGTCGTCGCTAAATATCCCTGGACCGAACAGCTTTTTGAAGCCCAGAAGAACGCCTGGGTCGAGGTCCGCCCGCGCCACCCGCTGGCGTTCCAGATGATCGACACGGTTGGCGCCGATGTGAATAAGGCAATCATCGGCGAGGCCACGCCTCAGGCCGCAATGGACAACGCTCAGGAGCAGGTCACCAAACTGCTGAAGCAGAACGGCCTGCTCCAATAGGCACGGCGGATTGGGAGTCTCCCATTCCTGCCCGCCCGCCGCCGACCGGGCATTGCCGCCCGGTCGGAAGTTTCACGGGGAATTCATTGAATGGCCAGTTTGGTTTCCGGCACGACGAGCGATATGACGCCGCGACCGTCACGGCGCGCCTTCTACACGGGCGATCGATTCCAGGCCGCCGCCTTCATCGTGCCGTCCTGTATTTTTCTGGCGCTTCTGACCATCTGGCCCTTTTTTTATTCGGTCTATCTCAGCCTTCACAGAGTGCGCCTCACCGCCCTCAAGCGCGCCGTCTTCGTCGGTTTCGAGAACTACTGGAACCTCGTTACCGATACGCTTTTCCAGCACGCGCTGCTCAACACGCTGATGCTCGCGACAGCGTCGATCGCATGCGAGATCATTATCGGCTTCGTTGTCGCCAAAGCGTTCGTCAGCATCGCCCATCTTCGCTGGTCGAACTGGCTGCGTTCCTTCTTCCTGATGCCGATGATGGTGACGCCGCTGATCGTCGGCATGATCTTCGCCTATGTCTTCAATCCCGTCCTGGGTATCGCCAACTATCTGCTGAATTCCGTCGGTCTTGCGCCGGTCTCATGGTTCGGCGATCCGTTCCCCGCCATGCTCTCGATCCTGTTGATCAATGTCTGGCAATGGACGCCCTTCATGATGTTGCTGATCATGGCGGGGCTGTTCTCGATCCGCTCCGATCTCTACGAGGCGGCGCGCGTCGATGGCGCGAAGTGGCACCATATCCTGCGCTTCCTGGAAATTCCGTCGATCCGCGGCATCGTGCTTCTGGGCATCATCTTGCGCATCATCGACACGCTTCGCTTCTTCGATGTCGTCTATGTGACCACGCGCGGTGGGCCGGGCGACTCGACCATGGTGTTGACGCTCTATGCCTATCAGCAGAATTTCCAGTTCTTCCAAGCGGGAACCGGCTCCGCGGCCGCCGTGATCATCCTCGTCATATCGATCGTCATCACGACCTTTGCCGTGCGGCTTTTGCGGAGGATCGAAAATGACTAGCGCCTTTCGTCTCCGCGATCTCGGCCCACTGATCCTGGTCCTGCTGTTCGTCTTCATTTCGAGCGCGCCGCTTCTGTGGATCTTCCTCGGCGCGTTCAAGACGACGGCGCAGATCATTTCGATTCCGCCTGTCTGGGTACCCGACTTCACCTATCTGAACAATTTCCGGGACGTGCTTGGCCAGTTCTGGCCGTTCATCGTCAACTCGATGATCGCGACGGTCGGAGCGACGGCTCTCGCCCTGCTGCTTGCCGTTCCGGCCGCATTCGGGCTGGTCAACTTCAGCTTCAGGGGTCGCGCGGCGATCGCCGATTGGATCCTGTCGACGCGCATGATGCCGCCAATCGCGGCGGCGGTGCCCCTGTTCGTGATCTTCCGTGGAGCCGGGCTGCTCGACACCCTGCCGGCCCTCATCATCGCCTATGCCGGTTTCAACCTGCCATTCGCCATCTGGATGTCCATGTCGTTCATCCGGCGCGTCCCGCAGGAACTGATAGAGGCGGCACGGCTGGAAGGATGTACCTGGTTGCGTGTGCTGTGGGAAATCGTCCTGCCGCTTTCCAAGAGCGGATTGGCGGCGGTCGCCACCTTCGTGTTCATCTTCGCGTGGAACGAATTCATGCTGGCTCTTTTCCTCACCACCCGCGAGGCGAAGACGTTCCCGGTTGTGATCTCTTCCTTCATCGGCACTGGCCGCGTCTATTGGGAATACATCACCGCCGCCTCGGTCATCCAATGTCTGCCGCCGGTGCTGTTCACCTTCTTCATGCAGAAACACATCGTCTCCGGCATCACGATGGGTGCCGTGAAAGACTGATCGATAACTCTTTTCGGAGAAAGACCAACATGATCCCGAGACGCGGAGAAAATCATACGGCGCTCGTTACCGGCGCGTCGCGAGGCATAGGGCGCGCGATCGCCGAAAGGCTCGCGGCCGAGGGCTATCGGGTCTTCGCCAATGACCTCGAACGGCAAGCGTCGGAACTGGCGGATCTCGTCGCCGAAATCACCAAATCCGGCGGCCGGTGCGAAGCCGTGTACTGCGATGTCAGCAATCCGCGATCGGTCGAGGACATGGTTCACGGCTGCCTCGTCGCAGCCGGCTCGATCGATCTTCTGGTCAACAATGCCGGTGTCCTGTCGGTTCATCCTGTAGCCGAGATCGAGCCGGATGAATGGGACCGCATGTTCGACGTCAACACCAAGGGGACATTTCTCGTCACCAAAGCGCTGCTCGGACATTTCCGCGGCCGCAAAGCCGGGCGCATCGTCAACATAGCCTCGATCGGCGGCAAGCGCGGCGGCCCTGGTCAGTCGCACTACTGCGCATCGAAGGCGGCCGTCATCAACTTCACTCAGGTACTGGCAATGGAAATCGCAAGGGACGGGGTAACCGTCAATGCCGTCTGCCCGGGCATCATCGACACGGACATGGGCCGCAACAACTATCGCAATGAAGAATCCCTGCGCCAGGTGAAGGAAAAGACCGCCATGGGCCGGCTCGGCTATCCGGCCGATGTGGTCGGCGCCGTCGCTTTCTTCGCGTCCGACGACGCAGCTTTCATCACCGGACAATCGCTCAACGTAGACGGCGGAATCATTTTCCAATGAAGCCGCGTCGGCAAAGGAACTGACAATGGGCGAGATCTGCCTCAACAATGTCGTGAAACGCTTCGGCACCCTTTCAGTGATCAAGGATATCAGCCTTACGGTGGCCGAGGGCGAGTTCGTCGTTTTCGTCGGACCGTCCGGCTGTGGCAAGTCCTCCTTGCTGAGGCTCATCACGGGACTGGAGGAGCTGACCTCCGGGAGCATCCTGATCGACAAGCAGGACGTCTCAAACCTGCCCCCTTCGGAACGCCGGCTTGCCATGGTCTTCCAGTCCTATGCGCTGTTTCCGCACATGACCGTCGCGCAGAATATCGGCTTCGGCCTCCGGGTCGCCGGCATGCCGAAAACCGCGATCCGAGAACGAGTGGAAGCGGCGGCGCGTACGCTGGAGCTGGACAGCTATCTCGATCGTTATCCGCGCCAGTTGTCCGGAGGACAGCGCCAGCGCGTCGCCATCGGACGCGCCATCGTACGCCAGCCAAAGGCCTTCCTGTTCGACGAACCGCTGTCCAATCTCGATGCGGCGCTTCGCGTCCAGATGCGCATCGAACTGATCCGTCTGCATGACGAGCTCAAGACGACCATGATCTATGTCACCCATGACCAGGTCGAAGCCATGACCATGGCGCACCGCATTGTCGTTTTGAACGAAGGAAGGGTTGAACAGTTCGATACGCCTATCGCGCTGTACGACCGGCCGGCGAACCGTTTCGTGGCGGGCTTCATCGGCTCGCCGAAGATGAATTTCATTGAAGGAAAGGCCTCCGGCGCCAGGGATTTCGATGTCGCTGGCTGCAACGTTGAAATATCGGATCTGCTTGACCCGATGCCGGCCGGACCGCTGACGCTCGGGATCAGGCCTGAGCATATCGACTACGACCGGACCGCAGGGTTGTGGAAAGGGCGCATCCTGATCGAGGAGCAACTGGGCAGCGACGCCTATTTCACCGTCGAGGTCGCGGAGATCGGTCAGCTTACGGTTCGTGCCGTCGGCGAGCGCGGCTATCGCCGCGGTGACGAAATTCACCTGACACCACGCCCCGGCCACTGCCATCTGTTCGACGGCGATGGCATCGCCCTGAGGCGCGCCGCCGCGCCGGAGAACCGGACGGCTTCGAGCCGGTCGCGCACCTGAGAAATACCCCCTTCTCCGCCGGAGGAACGAAGATGTACATGGATAAACTCAAGCTGGAAGGCCGCGTCGCCGTCGTGACCGGCGGTGGGCGCGGGATCGGGCTCGCCATCGCCGAAGCGCTGGCCGAGGCGGGCGCGCGTCTGGTGCTGCTCGACCGTGAAGACGACGTGCTGGAAGCCGGCCGGGCCGCTCTTTCGGCAAAGGGACGCGATGTGACGTGCATCGTCGCCGATGTGACGAAGCCGGAAGACATCCAAAGCGCGGCCGACCGCGTCGCGGCCGATCACGGCGCGATCGACATTCTTGTCGCCAATGCGGGCATAGGCCGCGCGCCGACCGCCGCCGAAGAGATTTCCGACGCGGATTGGCTGGCGGTCAACGACGTGAATCTCAACGGCGTCTTCTGGTGCGACAGGGCCTTCGGTCGACACATGCTCGCGCAAAGGCGCGGCGCCATCGTCAACATCGGCTCGATGTCCGGCCTTATTGTCAACCGGCCGCAAGGCCAGTCGCACTACAACGCCTCGAAAGCGGCCGTCCATCACCTGACCAAGTCGCTCGCGGCCGAATGGGCGGACCGCGGTGTGCGCGTGAATGCGGTCGCGCCAACCTATATCGAGACACCGCTGATCGCCCATGCTGAGGCGAGCGGCCTTGCCGACATCTGGCGGCGCGACACGCCGATGCACCGCTTCGGTCAGCCGCATGAGGTCGCCAGCGTGGTGCATTTCCTGGCCTCTGACGCCGCGAGCCTCGTGACCGGCGCCGTCGTTCCCGTCGATGGCGGCTTTACCTGCTGGTGAGTGAAATTTCGGATCTTTTGCATGTTGAAAGGGAACATCCATGAATAAACTTGGCGTCCACGCACTCGTCTGGGAGGCAGGCTGGAGTCATGACGAATGCAGCCGGGCGATCGCCAGAACCGCGGAGGTCGGTTACGATTTCATCGAGGCGCCTGCCCTCGATCCCGGATCTATTGACGTCGATTTCACCCGCCGCCAGCTCGAAAAGAATGGCATAGGCATCAATTTCTCGCTTGGCCTCGACGCCGATACCGACATTTCCAGCGGCGATCGGGAGAAAGCCGGAAGGGGCACGAAAAGGCTTGAGGACGCGATCGCCCTGGCGCGCGACCTTGGGGCGACGCATGTGTGTGGCATCCTGCATTCTGCCTTCCAGAAGAACGCGGTGCCGACGACCGCTGCCGGGGTGGCAATGTCGGTGGACATCATCGGACACGTTGCGGAGATTGCCGCCAGAAGCGGGATCACGCTCGGCCTCGAAGTGGTGAACCGCTACGAATCGAACGTCCTCAACACGGCCTCGCAAGCCGTGGAGTTCTGCAGGCGCGTGAACGCCCCGAACGTCAAGGCGCATCTTGATGTCTATCATATGAACATCGAGGAATCCGACATCGCCTCTGCGATCAGGGACACGGGCGACTACCTCGGCTACTTCCATACCGGCGACTCGCACCGAGGCTATATGGGATCCGGTTCGATCGACCTCGCCCAGGTATTCCGGGCGCTTGTCGCATCGGGTTATGAAGGACCCATCGCCTTCGAAAGCTTCTCCTCGCGGGTCGTCGGCCAGCCGCTTGAAGGCATCCTCGGCATCTGGCGCAACCTCTGGGAAGACGGGCAGGATCTTGCTGCCCACGCGCTGATGTATACACGCGCGCAGCTCAAGTCGGCTCAGGAGACCCTCAAGCAGGCGGAGCGGAGCCGCCTGCCGTAATGCCGGATGCTGCTCTGCAAACCGATCTTGGCACCCTGTCAGCTTATCTGCGACAGACCCAGGGGCCATCCCGGCGGCTGGTCGCGATCGCCGGCGCGCCCGGTTCGGGCAAAAGTATGTTTGCCAGGCGGTTGAGTGAAGACCTCAACCGGGTTTGGCGCGACATCAGTCAAGTCCTGCCCATGGACGGCTATCATTTCGACGACGCCGTCCTGATCGAACGGGGCGAGCGGGCCCGCAAGGGCGCGCCTCACACCTTCGACGTCGGCGGCTTTGCCGTCATGCTCGATCGTTTGCGTGCCGACGATGGCAGCGAGATCGCCATCCCGGTTTTCGACCGGTCGCTGGAAATCGCTCGCGCCGGTGCGGAGATTGTCTTGCCTTCGACGCGCATCGTTCTCGTCGAAGGCAATTACCTGCTGCTCGACGATCCGGCGTGGGCCGCCTTGCGATCACGCTTCGATGTAAGCGTCTGGCTGGATGTGCCTCGTCTTGTCCTGGCCGACCGGCTGGTTCGGCGCTGGAGCGATCTTGGCCTGTCATCCGACGAGATAAGGACCAAGGTCGAGGCGAACGATCTGCCTAATGCCGATATGGTGATCGCGCAAAGCTGTCCGGCGGCTTTTTCAATCCGCAATTTCTGACACTGTGACATGCCACTGAGTTCTCATCCAGCGGCGATTAGAGCCTCGACCGCTTTTGCTCCGGTTCCATTCCTTAGACCGCCGGAAGGTAGAGTTTCCCGGCCTTTTCACGATGGCGGGCTGATGGCGCCATCGGGATTGAGCAACGAGATCGGCACATTGTGCCCGATCGCCCTATGCGGGCGCACCTCGTTGTAGTATCTGCGCCAATCATCAATCTTTTCGGCCGCATCGGCAAGCGTCAGGAACTAGTGGGCGTTCAAGCACTCCGCCCGGAAGCGACCGTTGAAGGCTTCGATGTAGGCGTCGTCGGTTAGCTTGCTTGGCCGACTGAGTCGAAGGTCACCCCTTTCGGTCGCGGGAGACGAACTCTGAGTCTTGGTCGAAGCGAATCGTCTCCGGATAACCGATCATCGGACAGATCTTTTCCAATGCCCTGACCACGTCCTCGGCGCGATAGCTGAATCGGGGATCACGCACGGGCACGAAGCGGGTGAACGTGTCGACAACTGTCAGGACACGAATCTTCTTGCCCGTAGCGAGCTGATCGTGGACGAAGTCCATGGCCCAGACATCGTTCGGCCCGACGGCTTCCTGGCGGTCCTCCCGAAGCTTCGCCTTCACCCGTCGCTTTGGCATCTTGCTCCTGAGCTGCAGGCCTAAGTTCAGAGCAGGGCAGGGGCGGTTGGTCTTGGTTCTGGACGCATGGAGCCCACCGTTTCCTGTCTACCACCTCTATTTTCCGAGCCGCCGTCAGATGTCGCCGGCACTAGGCATAGAGGCCCTGCGATACCGGGAGTCTAGTTCTGTTTGTCAATTCGATCCTCTTGGCTAAGGCCGAGCAGTACCTAACTCGCAGACGAGCGCGACCGCCGCTTCAGATCTGAAAACACCTCCTTCACCCAATTCAGGAACACCTCAAGGCGGCGCGAAAGGACTTGGTCACCGGCGTGGATCGCATTGAGAGGCAGCGGCTCCGGCGGCGCATCTGGCAGCAGCTCGACGAGCGCGCCGCTGGCGAGGTCGTCCGCGAAGCGGTAGCGTGGCGCCTGGATGAGGCCGAGGCCCTGCCGGGCCAGCGCCGCGGCCGTATCGGAATTGTCGGTCGAGACCAAGGCGGGCAATCGGCGCGATACAGTCACACCACCATACCGAAAATCCAGCGGCATCACCTCGCCGGTGCGCGATGAGATGAAGCCTACCATCCTGTGGCCCTCTAGGTCGTCGATGTTGCGCGGCTCGCCATGGCGCGAGATGTAGGCCGGGCTCGCGCAAGTGACTTCCGGCAGTTCGCCCAACTGCCGCATGCGCAGGCTGCTGTCCTGCGGCTGCCCGGCGCGGAGCGCGCAATCCACCCCTTCACGCACGATGTCCACCAGCCGGTCACTCTGCGTGAAGGCGATCGTCAGGTTTGGGTAACGGGAAAGGAACTCCGGCAGGCGCGGAACGAGGAAGGTCCGCGTGAGTTGCCCCGACGCCTCGACGCGTAGGTGCCCGCTGGGGCTCGCGCTGGCGAAGCGACCGAAGGTATCCTCCACCTCGGCGAGGATCGCCCGCGCCCGGCGATACAACTCCGCGCCTTCCGGCGTCGTCGTGACCTGCCGCGTCGTGCGTGCCAGCAGACGAACGCCGGTCTCCCGCTCCAGCTCGTTGATCGCATTGGTCGCGGTGGACCGCGCCACATGCAGCTCCTGCGCCGCGCGAGCGAAACTGCCGCCTTCGACGATGCGGGCGAAGAGTTCGAGGCGGCCCAGCCTGTCCATCGGCTAATTGTTAGCGGAGATCGAATTGTCATGTCAATTATCAGCCAATTGTTCTGATGATGAGACACCTCTATCTGTCCCTACAACAGAAAGGAGATTGTCATGACCCAGCGACAAAAATCGGCAATCGTAACTGGCGCCTCCCGCGGGATCGGCGCTGAGATTGCCCGCCACCTAGCCGCTGACGGCTTCGCCGTGGCTGTCAATTACGCCAGCAGCCCGGATGCAGCCGAGGCCGTCGTGGCGGAAATCGCAGCGCGCGGCGGCGGTGCCACGGCGATCCACGCGGACCTCAATGATCCAGTAGCGCCTCGCGCGCTCTTCGATGCGGCGGAGGCCGCATTCGGAGGGGTCGACATCCTCGTGAACAATGCCGGCGTGATGCAGCTTGCTCCCGTCGCGGAGGCCGGGGACGACATGATCGACACCCATCTCGCCCTCAACCTCGTCGCCCCCTTCCGACTGATGCGAGAGGCGGCGCGGCGGCTGCCCGAAGGCGGGCGGATCGTGAACCTCTCGTCCTCCGTGGTCGGGCTTTACCAGCCGGGCTACGCTATCTACGCCGCGACAAAGGCCGGGATCGAGGCGATGACCCATGTCCTTGCCAAGGAGCTCGGACCAAAGGCGATTACCGTCAACGCGGTCGCACCAGGCCCTGTTGGAACCGAGCTTTTCCTGAAGGGAAAGAGCGACGATCTCGTGTCCAGGATCAAGGGCATGAATCCGTTCGGCCGGCTCGGTACCCCCGAGGACATCGCCCGCGTCGTGACATTCCTTGCAAGCGATCAGGCAGCCTGGATCAGTGGGCAGGTCATCCGCGCCAATGGAGGGGTCGTCTGATGGTCCGCGTCCTGATCACCGGTGCGTCAAGCGGGTTCGGCGCTATGACGGCAGAGGCTTTGGCCCGTGACGGCCACCGGGTCTTCGCCTCGATGCGCGATACCGGAGCCCGGGGCGATGCCTCCGCCGCGAGGGTCGCTCAGCTCGCAACGGAGGGATTGGCGATCGAGGCCATCGCGCTCGACGTGACCGACGACCGCTCCATAGCCACGGCCGCCGCTCGGATCGGCGAGCGGGCGGATGGGCTTGACGTGCTGATCCACAATGCGGGTCACATGGTCTTCGGTCCGGCCGAGGCCTTCATGCCCGAACAGCTCGCCCATCTCTACGACGTGAACGTGCTCGGCACGCAGCGGGTAAACCGGGCCTTCCTGCCCGCAATGCGAGCGGCGCGGGACGGGCTGGTGATATGGATCGGCTCAAGTTCCACCCGCGGCGGCACACCGCCCTTCCTCGGCCCCTATTTCGCCGCCAAGGCGGGCATGGACGCGCTGGCGCAAAGCTACGCGCTGGAACTCGCCCGCTTCGGGATCGAGACCAGCATCGTGGTGCCGGGCGCTTTCAGCGCAGGGACGAACCACTTCGCTCATGCCGGCACACCGGAAGACGCGGAGCGTGCCGAAGCGTGGTGGGGCGGGCCATACGCCGGTCTCGACCATGCGGTGCTCGACGGGTTGGCGGCGCTAGAGCCCGCGGATGCCGATCCTGCATCCGTAGCACGCGCGATCTCGCGGATCGTTTCCCTGCCGAAGGGCGGCCGCCCGTTCCGAACCCATCTCGATCCATCCCAGGACGGAGCCGAGATTGTCAACGGCGTGGCTGATCGTGTCCGCGCCCAGCTTCTGGAGCGGATCGGCCTCGCCGACCTTCTCCACCCACATCCCTGAACAGGAGAGAACCATGCCCTTCGTGAACATCAAGACCCCCGAAGCTGCGCTGAGCGCTGGACAGAAGGCCGAGATCGGCCACCGCGTGACGGAGCTTCTCGTAGAATATTTCTCCGAAGCGGCCCGGCCGCATACGATGGTGCTGATCGAGGAGGTGAAGGACGGCGGCTACTACCGCGCCGACGAGACCTTCATCCTCCCCGACGCTTACCGAGCCAGGTAGCGCGCGTCGTCACCCGGTCGCCGCGCACCCTGTTGCAGGTCGAGGAGAGCTTCCGGTGAGATTACACGTCTTCCGACCCGTCTGTGGACGGTCGGATGGGGCACGTCGTTGCCCAAGGCGAGATGCAGCGCTGGCTTACTTTTCGCTAGCCCCAGTCAGGTCCGGCAGCCTTGCCATCATATTTGGCAAAGCAGTCGGTCCGCGTACGGGTTGAGCGACCCACAGCGCGAACGACCGACTTAAGGGCGCATGACGGAAATCAGTTCTGTCGAGTCCGGGGCCGGTAGCAGAATTGCAGCTTGCGGACATTTGAGGCGGAAAGCTGCCGTTCGTTCCTGCAGCCGGTCAACTAAGCGTGCGGGTGTGGTGTCGCATGGCGACCGCCTGATGTTGCGAGGCCTGACTGAGCGTAGCGGGGCATGCTATCCTAGCTGGCTGGGCGGCGGACCAAGTACGATTCGACAATGATCTCGACCATCGTCGTCCGCCCTCTCTCAGTTATCCCAATGAACCCCGGACAGCACACGGCCACCCTCCGGGAGGACCAGAAATGGCTCGGCGAGCGGCCGCTGGTTTGACCCGGTGATGCGCCGCCATTGAACGGTCTCGTCGAAGGCCCATGCCTCGTCGGGCGGGCTTTCGGGAACGAAATAATGGCAGTAGACAAAGCGCAGCGGCTTCCCCTTCGCATCGAACCGACCTGTGCTCGCCAGGATCTTCTCGTAACGCGCCTTTTCCACCTCATCGCCTTCCAGGGCCTCGAACCCGATATGGACGATCGACTCTCTGTCTGCAGGAAGCTGGTCATGCGCCTCCGCAAGCTTACGCATGACGTCGCGAGCTTTCGCCCGGATTGAGAAGCTTGAGCTGTTCTGCCAGCGAAGAAGGATCGCCAGGTCGCATTCGCCGATGAATCGGGGTGAAATCCCGGGTTGGAAGTGGATGACCTGATTATAATTGGCGTGCCGAATATAGCGTCCCGTCAGGAGCTCGTGCAGCTTTGTACCCGCTGACAGCACGTCATCTGTTTGCAACACGCGTTGCAGCGGGCCGAGATCCATCTCCCCAACTACACCCTCGGAGATATCATCTTTCCACAGCAGTGAGGGGCGCCTCGTCGACAGCCATTCAACGATCTTGCCGATGAAATACTCGCTGGGGATCTCGCTCGTCGGGACCTTGAAATCGACGTTACAGAAGGTGCTGATCTCCTGCTCAGCCAACAGGTGAGCCGCCGGTCCCCAGAGCTCGCGCATTCGGGTTCGCTCGCGGTCCCCGTAATCGCTCGTCTCCATGCGTTTGCATTCGACCGCATACTGCCGACCCTCGAGTTCGACATCGAGGTCCCAGGAGCGTGCGACACCACGCTCCTCAGGCCGGAAGGAGACTTTCGCGCCCTGCCGGCAGTACGCCGCAGCCGTGAGCAACTCGAAAAGCGTCCCATTCGGCTGACTGCGCTCGGAACCGACCAACCTCTGCAGCCGCTCCTCCACGCCATCCAGCTTTTCGAGAAGGGCGCGATTTCGCCCGATCGCTGTCAGGACTGGAACGACCCGCGAGCCATACATCGGCTCGTAGTTCCACATGTGGTCGAGGAAGGCCTCGGCCTGGAACAGATACCAGGCGAACATATCGCGAGCGTCGAAGAAGCGTCCTTTTTCGTCGGAATCCCGCATCCCGTACGCGCGTCGGTGGAGCAACACAAAGACGGCTACGCGGCGGGCGTGCCAATCCTCCCGGGCCATGAACGACTTGAACCAGTCGACAGCCGCCCGAAGATCGGGGTTATCCGGCCAGTCAGGTCGCCGTTCCGCCGGCGGCCCGAAGACGCCTTCGGGCATAGTCGGCGGATTGTCGGGAGTCGCGTTGAGAAAGTCTTCCCGGGAAAGAGACATGATCCACCCGCCGCCTCAAGAACGGAGCTGGATACGCTGGCGTATCTGCTGGTAGATCTGGATCTCGGCCTCGTGCGCGACCTGCACGACCAGCGCGAACCGCTGGCGATCGAGCTCAGTCGCCCACCCGGCCTCACATCGCACGACAATGTAATAGCGACCGCCATAGGTCGAGATGTCGGTCTTGAATGTCGCGACAGCCGACTGCAGCGTGCTTTTCTCCCGGAATTGGGGACCAGGCACCAGCTTGCATTGAAAGCGGTTCGCGATGTCAGGCACTGCCTCATCGCGCGGTCGGCGCCTGTAGTGCTCGGAGATCAGCGCCGGTTCGCACCCCCGCACGAGACGAAAACTCATGCCGACGCCGGCATAATCGTTGCGGCTGTGACGCACCGGTGGATCATAAGCAAGGGATACGCGGATCGTCCGCCGGCCATTGGTATTTTGGAACAACTCCGGGACCGGTAGTTCGTAGATAGCAAAATGGTCCATCGCCAGCTCATCTTCCGCATAAAGTACGACGCGCGCGTCGTCGGAGAAGGCAGCGTGCTCGAGGTTGATCTGTCCGTAGCCACAGACGCTGCGGATGGCGTCCTCTCCCAGCGGAGATAGACGCTGGTGCGCTGCTTCAGGGATGGTGGCCGAGGTGGCGAGGAGCGCGCGCACGAGGTTCGCCGATGCGCCGGGAAACCGGGACAGGATCTGCGCGGCCTTGAACGCGACGATGGGCGCGGCGTAGGAGGTGCCCGAGCCGCTGGTGATCAGTTGCTCGATCGGCCGGTGATGAAGCGTCAGTAGACCGGCGCTCGCGACGTCGCGCCCGTCGCGTAGTCGCTGAACAAGCGGATCGACGATCATCGTGCCGCCTAGATCGATGAAATCCGGCTTGACCGATCCCTCAACGCCGGGTCCGATCCGGGTGAAAGGCGACGGCTCGCCTTCCTGCGTGATGGGCTGCACCGCGATATCGGCGCCGAGCCGGGCATCGAGCCCATTGCTATGCGCGAGGGCCCCGACCGTCACGACATTGATAGCGCCGCCCGGCTCGAACAGCCGATTGCCCTTTTCCGTCAGATAGCGTGGATACTCGGTGACCGCTTGCTCAATCCTGTTACCACCGCGGGGAGCGCGGTTACCGGCTGACACGACGATCACGACATCGAGCGCGCGCGCGAGTTCGTCCAGCGTCGCTGCCCAAGTCCCGACCTTTCCGCCGTCATAGACGCGCCTGCGGTCTGCGAGAGCGATAACGAACAGCCGGCATCCGAAGCGCGCGTGAAGCGACATGACAGCCTCTCGCATCTGGGACGGCACAAGCCTCCTGTCGTCGAAATCGCCGCGTTCGTTGATGACTTTTGCCGCGCAGAGCCGCGCCCCACGGGCTAGCGCCCCGCCGGCAAGCTGGGCGCGGAGATCTCCGAAAACGGCGACGCCGCCGACGCGCGTGCCATGCCCCCATTCATCAGCTGTGCCAAGCCGCTCGGGGACGCCGATTGCGCCAACAAGGATGTCTTCGATCAGGGGGTGGTCATTGACGCCGCTATCGATAATGCCAATGAGCGGCGAGTCGTCAGCGAGAGCACCTCGCTCCGGCAGGTCGCCGAGTTCGAGGCGCATGGCTTCCGCGGTCGCAACGTCCGGGGACGGCGGAAGGTCGATCGCCGCTACGTCCTCCAGTGACAGCAGTGACCGGAAGACCTCTCCGCTCGCGCGGATCCGCGCCATGGTGATCGACGGTCCGATGTACTCGTCCAGCCATTCGCCGGCGCGGGCAACTACATAGGCTTCAATGTCGCCAAGCTTGCGCTGACGAAGCTCTCGTCGGCCGAGGTCCCAGAGTTCAAGATCGGCGACCAACTCACCCACGGCGTCGAAATCTTCGGGCTCGGTATAGCCTTCCTCGCGCAGGCGAAGCCCGATCCGGTCTCTCGGTTCGACCGTGCCGACCGATGCAATCGACCCGACGAAGTTTGCATAGGGCGCGCCAGCCTGGCCGGCCGGAACAGGTCCGCCATAGGCAGCGAGCCGCGCCCGGAAGTCGTGCAGCTCGTCGTCTGACGAGAAGAGAACGAGCGTTCGGTCGGCGTCGCTGGAAAGCACGGTAAGGCCGAGAGCCTCCCAGTCGCTTTCAAACAGTGAGCCCGTCATCCGAACGCGGAGGATCAGCGATGGATTGACTGCCTCGGGTGGCCGCCGACGCTGCTGAACTGCGACGGCGTCGTTGAGCTCCGTGACAATCCGTCGGCTGTGTTCGGGACGGTCGCGCTCTGGCGCTGAACCAAATCCCTGGCGTCTGCGACGTTCGAGTTGCTCCGGCAGCCTGACCAGCTGCAAATGGTCATATCGGGCCATGGTTGTGGCCCCTTACGACTGAGTGGTAAGGCGCGACCGACCCGCCCTGCGACGCTGTTCGTCCAGGATGGCGGCATTGAAATCCCGCTCCCTGACGTCCTTGCGCTTTTCGATGACAGTCGACTTTATGGCCTGAACGCAGACCCGCTCGATCTCCGCATAGGAAAAGCCGATAAGCTCACCTGCCTTTGTTGCGACGTCAAACGCCGTCGCCACATTTCGGAACTTCGTGCGCAGATATCGAGCGATCAGTTGCTCATCGGGCTTGTCGAACCAGATCACCTCATCGAAGCGTCGCCAAATGGCGCTGTCGAGAGCATGGTCGAGGTTCGTGGCGGCGATTAAAAAACCTTGAGGTCGCAGGCGGTCGATGAACAAGAGCAGACTGTTGACCACGCGCCGCAGCTCATTGTGTTCGCTGGAGTCGTCGCGAGAGCGGGCCAGCGCATCGAACTCGTCAAGAAATAGGACGCAGGGCTGCTTGCGAGCGAAGTCGAAAATCTTCCGGAGATTGCTGGCGGTTTCCCCGAGGTAGGACGAGATCAGCTGATCGAGCTTGACGGCAAACATCGGCAAGCCGAGCTCGGCGGCGAAAACCTCTGCCGATATGGTCTTGCCGCAGCCAGGCGGACCGCAAAACAAGAGCTTGGAGCGCACCGGAAGACCCTTGCGCCGAATATCCTCAGCTCGCCTAAATTCCTTTAGGAGACCGATGAAAACGCGCGTGTTGGACGCGCTGAGCACGACGTCCTTGGTCGTGTGGGTGGGCTCCACCCGCTCTACAAAATCCTTCGCGGCATCCGGAAAGGGAATCAGCGGCGCAAGCGATCTCATGGGCTTTGGCCTGCTTGGCGAAGGGCCGTTTTCGAGAGACTTGCGAAGAGTGCGTGCGAGAACCTTATTGTTCTTCTTTTCTTCCTCAACGATTATCTGCTCGGCGACCGCCCGAAACTCATCGTCTCGGCCATAGCTCGCCAGCAATTTCTTCATTAATTCACCGCGAGCCATCAAAAATCCTATGCGTTATCCTCAAGAGCTGCTTGATATTCGCTCCGCGCTGCGGATTCCTACCTTGTAGTCACCAAACCCTCAGAATCGGCTCCACAATACCTTACAGGGGAATCACGCTGGTCGAAAGCGGCTCGAGGAGCGCTCCTTGAGCATTGATCGCGTTCGGACTGCGGTACTTCATTCGGCCGAAATCAAACGTCCGCTTTAGTGGGCTGACTCGAGTTACCGAAATGTCTGGAATGGGGGCGCATACCTGACACCAATCGGCCAACCGCTGCTCAATCGGTGAACAATCAGATTAAGTGTCCTTGCTGCCTCGTGACAAGCGCACGCCCAGCCCACCGCCGTTCTCCGGGATGAATTCGATTCCAGCTGCTTCGAGCGACAACTTGAGCGCTTGAACAATTGATTCAGATGCTGATTTTGACCCGCGCTCAAATTGCACGATCGTCCTCAAACTGACCTTCGATAGATCCGCCAATTCCTGCTGAGAAATATCGAGTAGCCCACGAGCTGCGCGTACCTGGGCCGAACTGATCTTCATTATACAAATGCCTTGTTGCACAAAAAGTGCAAATATGCTTGTTATGGGTATCGGCTGTTGAGGGTGAGCGACCACCCCCAGCAGCCTGACCACGCCCAAGCTTACGGGAGCTCGGATCATGGCTGATTCCGACAATAGCACGACTTTGCCTTCCGTCACGCAAGAGAGAGGCGATCGGCGGGATGTAAGCGAGGCGGATCTTGCGGCTGGCGCCGACCCGGCTCTTGTGCTGTTAGCAGAATGGTGGCGGACGCAACATGTTTCGCGGGTCCTTTGCCGCCTGCAGCAGCGTCTGGAAAGGCGCGTTCTCGACGCTGCATATCCAAAGGCGATGGATGAGAAGGTCAACTACTCGATCGCCTATCATGCAGAAATCGAGGCAGCGACGGCGGCGTTGGCGCTACAGGACAGACTTCTTGACACACCAGCGCGGTCGCTTCCCGGCATTGTCGCCAAGCTGGAGATGATCGTCGGCGCAGACAGAGAGATCGATGATCTCACGGACTTTCCCTGGCCGCACATCGCATCGGTCGTCCGGGACTTGAAGGCAATTGTCGGCAGCGTGCCAATCGACCGGCCTGCAAAGGCGGTCGTACGCGCGGATATCTCTAGCCACTGGCGGGGAGCGACGAAGCTTGTGTCAGCGCTGGAACGGGACGGTGTGGAGCGCCTTTGCTGAATCGTTCCGTATGCAACCGGCAGGAGCCCTGAAGCCTCGGCAAAACTGACGTCGAAGCCGCTTTCAACGACTTAAATAAAAGAACAGCTCGATTCGGTTGCGCCTGCGCGGTTCGTAGCGTTGTGCCAAATCTATGCGGCCTTCGCAGCGAATATGGAATGAAGCAGCTCGGGTTTCAAATGGGTGTACCGGCGCAGCATTTTCCAATCTTTATGACCAGTGACGAGCGCGACTTGCTCAATGGTAAATCCTGCTTCGAACAGACGACTTGTTCCCTCGTGGCGCAAGTCATGAAAATGTAGATCTGTGATTTTCAGCTCGCGGCACCCACGCCGGAACGCGGTCCCGATTGACTTGCCGTTGTAGGGAAAGATGCGCGGATCTTCGTTTCTGCGGACAGCGCGCTGTTCTTCAATGATTGCCCAAGCGTCGTACCCGGTGGCAGCGAACAATGGAATCCGCTGGTGGTTGCCATCCTTTTTCCGCGGGTCTTTGCGGTCGCGTATCGTTAGCATCCTCGTGCGGGTGTCCACGTCTGGCCACGTCACGCGACAAATTTCCTCCTGGCGCATAGCTGTCGCAACGGCAAATCGAATAATGCGACCGATGGGGGTGATCTGGTGGGAATTGGTGTCGAAAAGGCAGATCAACTGATCCAACTCTTCCTGTGTCGGTCGACGGTCACGTTCCTGGCCTTTGCCGATCAGATGTAATCGCTTTAGCGCGATGCGGGCCAGATCGACTGGTTCCACCTGTACTGGCAGTCCGTGGACGGCCGCCGCGTGTCCCAGAACGAGCTTGATCGTTCCGATATCGATCCCCAACGTTACCGGCCCGCATCCCTCAGCGCCCCTGTCACGACCGAACTTGATAAGACGCGCCCGGTCGAGTTCGACCATCTTCAGTTTGCCAAGTTTGCGCTTCAACATATTGAGCGTCGCAGCTTTGGAGCGGCGCGGCGCCTTGCCGACGGCGCACATGTCGGCGATATGAAGGTCGATGAGGTCGCCGAAGGTTTCGAGGCGGGCGATACGAGAGGGCAGGGGGGCTTCGCCTCGATCGATCCTCGCTTCCGTATCAGTGGCCCAGCGTCGGGCGTCGTCGCGGCGCAGGAACGTCTCGTTGACATAGCGACCCTTGTGGCGGATTTGGACCCGCCATGAGCCGGATGGAAGTTTTGTATAACTGGGCAAAGTCGTGTGCGCTCCGTGTGCACTCAGACGTAAAAGCGTGGCGAATTGCGTCGAAAAATAGCGTAGAAAAAGGTTGAACAAGGCGACGCGACTGCGTTGATACATAACGAAAAAATGCATAAATATCAAGGACATATAATAGCCACTGCGCCCATGATGGACTGGACGGACCGGCATTGCCGGTTCTTTCACCGGCAATTGAGCAAGCGGACCTTGCTCTACACCGAGATGGTTGTTGCCGATGCGGTCATTCATGGCGCGCGCGAGCGGCTGCTGGGTTTCGACCCGGCCGAGCATCCGGTCGCCCTGCAGCTCGGCGGCTCGGAACCGTGGAAGCTTGCCGAGGCTGCCAGGATCGGGGCCGATTTCGGCTATGACGAGATCAATCTCAATGTCGGCTGTCCGTCCGACCGGGTCCAGTCGGGCACGTTCGGGGCCTGCCTGATGAAGACGCCGGCGCTCGTCGCCGAGTGCGTCGCTGCGATGAAGGCGGCGGTGGCGGTGCCCGTCACGGTGAAGTGCCGGATCGGGGTGGACGACCAGGACCCCGAAGCGGCGCTGGACGCGCTGGCGGACGGGGTGTTCGATGCCGGGGCGGATGCGTTGTGGGTGCACGCGCGGAAGGCCTGGCTGAAAGGCCTGAGCCCGAAGGAGAACCGGGACATACCGCCGCTGGATTACGGACGGGTGTATCGATTGAAGGCGCGATGTCCCGGACGCTTCATCGGCATCAATGGCGGTATCCAGACGCTCGGCGAGGCGGCGGCGCATCTGGCGCATGTCGACGGCGTCATGCTGGGACGCGCTGCCTATCACACGCCGGCCATCCTTGCGGGCGTCGATGCCGGCTTCCAAGGCACTGGCGCGGAGCTTTTTGATTTTGCGGCGCTGGTCGAGGAGATGGCGGACTACGCGGGTCGTCACATCGCCGGCGGCGGGCGGCTCACGCATGTCACGCGCCATATGGTGGGGCTGTTCCACGGTCGGCCCGGCGCGCGGCGCTGGCGCCAGATCCTATCGACCGACGCCACCCGGCCCGGTGCCGGGCCGGAGGTGCTACGCGCTGCTTTCGAGGCGGTCGATTTCGAGGCGCCGGCCGACGAGGCGGCTTGAACTGCGGCCAATTCAGTCGCGCAGGACCATTCTGTCGCCGCGAACCTCGAAGCCCGACAGCGAGCCGATGAAGTTCATGCCGAGAAGGCTTTGCCACAGGGTACCGGGCGGTGCCACCAGAACGGTCATGTTCCTGCGCACGATGCCGCCGATGGAAATCTCGTCGGTACGCACCGCCGCCGCCTTGGTGTTGCCGTTGGCAGTCGAGACCGGAACGGTGTAGGTCAGCGCGGCGGGGTTGAAGCCCGCCGCGATCGCATCGTCTGCGGTCAGGACCGTACTGGTCGCGCCGGTGTCCACCACCGCGTCGATCGACCTGCCGTTGATGAGCACACGCGCCTCGAAATGGCCGTTGCCGCCCTTGTCCAGCGTCACGGTCGCGCGCCCGTCCTCGGTCCCGAGCGCCAGCGGACTGCCGGGAATGAGGCCTGCCGTAACGCGGCTGGCGACGTCCTGCAACTCGTAGCGATACTGGTAGAAGGCGACCAGCGCGAGCGCGACGAGCGCCCAGGCGCCCAGCCCGCGCGCCATATGACCCAGCCGCCGCCCTGGGCCGATCAGGCCGGCGCCGATGACGAGAGCCAGCAGGCCGAGCCAGACCAACTGGCCGAAATCACCGTTTTCGACGCCGAGCGTGCGGCCCGACGAGTCGTTCCACATCAGAAGAACGGCCGCGATACCGATAATGCCGAGGATGACCCAGAGCAGCCTGTTCACGGACGTCAAACCACCTGACCGCGCTCGCGCGCCATGCGGGCGCGCCGCGTTTCGCGGCGCGGCTTGCGCTCCACCGTCTCCAGCCGTGCCGGCAGTTGCGCCATCACCTCGCGGCGGGCCTCCGGCGTCATGCCGATCCAGGCGGATATCTCGTCGCGCGTCCGGCCGCAGCCGAAGCAATAGCCGGTCTTCATGTCGATCGAGCAGACCAGGATGCAGGGCGATTCGATGGCGGTCATGGAATTTCCTTCACATCACTCCACATGGGACAGGGATGTTGCGGTTGCAAGTCCGATGGTGTGGCACAGCGACCGGTTTCAGCCTCGTGGTTGTGCAGCCGTCGCCATAGGGCTATGCGCAGGCCAAACAGGAAACGGTTTCATGACGGCCAGCGCGCTTCCCTTCGACGATATACGCAATCTGCTCGCCGCGCTTCCGCCGTCGGATGAAGATGCGGCGACGCGGGCGCGAAGCGTGTTCGCCAGGGCGGCCGCCCGGCAAGGATCGCTCGGGAAACTTGTGGACGTGGCGACCTGGCTTGCGGCCTGGAGCGGGCGGTTCCCGCCTCTGGTCGCGCGGCCGCTGGTGGCGGTCTTCGCCGGAACGCATGGCGTGGCGCCGCCTTCGCCGGCCACCGCCGACGCTGTCGAGTTTATCGCTTCCGGTGGAGCGGTCGTCAGTCAGGCCTGCGTCGCCGCCGATCTCGGGCTCAAGGTGTTCGATCTCGCCTTGCACCTGCCGGTCGGCGACATCACGCGCGAAGCGGCGCTGGACGAGCGCGGCTGCGCGGCCACCATGGCGTTCGGCATGGAGGCGGTCGCCGGCGACGTCGACCTGCTTTGCCTTGCGGGAATGGGCGATGGCGGGGCGGTCGCCGCAGCGGCGCTTTTCGCGGCACTGTTCGGGGGCGAGGCCGCAGAATGGACGGCTTCTGGTGAAGGTGACGATGCTGCGGCGCGCAAGCGGGCGGTGGACGCCGCTCTTGCGCTGCACGGGCCTCACCTGAGTGACCCGCTGGAAGCATTGCGCAGGCTGGGCGGCCGCGAATTCGCGGCGCTTGCAGGGGCGATCGTCGCCGCGCGTGTGCAGAAGGTGCCGGTGCTGCTCGACGGGGCGACGGCGCTGGCGACCGGCGCGGTGCTGAAGGCGATTAATCCGCACGCGCTCGACCATTGCCTGCTGGCGATGCGGCCTGCCGACCCGGCGACGGCCAAGGCGGCGGCGCGGCTGGGCTTCGAACCGCTGCTCGATCTCGGGATCGCCGAAGGGCAGGGCGCCGGCGGTGCGTTAGCCGCGGAACTGGTCAAGACGGTCGCGGCGGTCGCTTCCGGCTCGGCGCTGGTTTTCGGGCGGAACTGACCATCAGGCGGAGCGTCTGCGGGCGCCGCCCACGGTCTTCATCGGCACGGCAGGCAGTTCTTCCATGACCCGGGTCGGCGGGAAGATGGCGATCGCCTCGGTGCCCTCGCGCAGCCGCGAGTTGAGATCGAATTCGCCGCCATGCATCGCAACCAGCCCCTGCACGATGGGAAGGCCTAGGCCGGTTCCCTGCTCGGCGCTCTTGATGGCGATGGCGCCCTGGCCGAAGGCGGCAAGCACCACCGGAATCTCGTCGGCGGGAATGCCCGGACCGTTGTCCTTGATAGAGACATACTGTCCGCCGCCAGCCGTCCAGCCGACTCGCACCCGCACCTCGCCGCCCGTGGGCGTGAATTTTATGGCGTTGGACATGAGGTTGAGCGCGATCTGCCGCACGGCGCGCTCGTCGGCGAAGAGGCGGGGCAGGGCAGGCTCGAACTCCTGGACGATGCGGATGTCCTTGTTGCGCGCCCTCAATTCCATCATGTGGCAGCAGTCCTCGACGATGGTCAGCAGCGAAACCGGCTCCTCGTTGAGCTGGTAGCGGCCGGCTTCGATGCGCGACAGGTCGAGAATCTCGTTGATGAGGTCGAGCAGGTGCTGGCCCGAGGCATGCACGTCGGCTGCGTAATCGCGGTAGCTGGCATTGCCCATCGGCCCGAGCACTTCGTTGGCCATGACCTCCGAGAAGCCGAGAATGGCGTTCAGCGGGGTCCGCAGTTCGTGGCTCATCGAGGCGAGGAAGCGCGACTTGGCGAGGTTGGCGTCCTCGGCGCGCCGGCGCGCCTCGTCGGACATGGCCTTGGCGGTTTCCAGTTCGGCGATCAGCGCGTCCTTTTCGCTGCGAAACGACAGCAGCATGACCGACGAGCGATTGAGGTGGCGTGCCACATAGGCGAAGAATGGCAGCGCCACCACGAGCAGGCCGAGCATGATGGTCTCGACCGGCATCCATAGCCTGGCGCCCGAATAGGCATACACCGCCACAGGCATCGCGAAGGTCAAAAGCAGCGCGCTGCGCAGCGACGAGGCCATGATGGCGGTGACCGCCATCGCCAGCAGCAGGATGACCGCCTTGATGACCTGGAACTGGTCGATGCCGCAGGTGCCGCAGCCTAGCGAGGCGAAGTACGCCCAGCCCAGGCCGCTGAGAAAATGCGCGACGAGAAACTGCCAGCGCGCCGATCTCGGCTTGATGTCGGCGATATCGGTCCGGTCGACTCGCCGGGCGACGATGGCAAGCGCCGAGTAGCAGCAGACGGCGATCAGCGCCCAGACCAGCGCCTGGCCGCTCATGCCGGCGAGAAGGCCGGCTGCGGCGATCGCCACGACCATCAGCGGCACCGCCGTCGCGCCGCCGACCATGGCGCGGGCGTGCAGTTTCAACAGTTCGCGGTCGAAGTCGGGATTGCCGGATTGCTGCGAAAGCCGGTCCCTGGTCTTGCGGACAGCGCGCGCGACATCGGTGTTGCGGTGCCGCTTGCTACGGTCCACAATATTCTTGTCCGCTGTGTTCGAGCGTTGCAACGACATGAAGAACTTCAATTTACGCGGGCAGCGGCTTCGTGTTTCAACGCTACGGCGGAATGATTAACCAACGGTTTGCCATATGAGTCGGATGCGGCGGAATCGCCCGCGCCGCTTCCCTCCGCGGTCGAAGCGCAGTCCCTGGCGGCGGCTGTTCGATTATGGCCTGACCATCGCGCTTGTCGCGTTTCTGGCGTTTCTGGCGGCGAGGCTCGATCGGAGCGCGATGCGGACCGAGCAGGGAAGGGCGGTCGTCAATGACGGCGACACGCTGACGCTCGAAGGCGAACGCGTTCGCCTGCGCGGCATCGACGCGCCGGAATACACGCAGACATGCCGGAAAGCAGGAGGCGACTATGCCTGTGGACGCATGGCCCGCAAGGCGCTGGTCGATCTCATCGGCGGACGCGTCGTTTCCTGCGACGGATGGCAGCGCGACCGCTACAACCGGCTGCTCGGCGCGTGCAGGGCAGGCGACCTCGACCTCAACAGGTCGCTCGTGCTGGCTGGCTGGGCGGTCGCCTATGGCAACTATGCAGCGGAGGAGCGGCAGGCCCGCGCGGCGCGGGCAGGCATCTGGGCCGGAGACTTCGACCGGCCGCAAGACTGGCGGCGTGCACATGGCAGGCGGGCGGAGCCCAGGCCTGATGTATTGAGCCATGTTGGCGACTGGATACGCCATCTGTTTGGGTTACGGTGAGGGCAATCGCCGGCAGGCAAAGAAGAATGACGATCAGGAGAAGACGATGAAGCTGTTCGACGGAGGCCGCGCGCCCAATCCGCGCCGGGTCAGGGTTTTCCTGGCGGAGAAGGGGATTGAGGTGCCGCTGGTGCCTGTCGACATGGGCGCCATGGGACACAGAGACGAAGTCGTCACCAGGCGCAATCCCTTGCAGCGGCTGCCTGTGCTGGAACTCGACGACGGAACGGTGCTGACCGAATCGGTGGCGATCTGCCGCTATTTCGAGGAGCTTCATCCCGAACCCGCTTTGTTCGGCGCCGGCGCGCTCGGCAAGGCCCAGGTCGAGATGTGGCAGCGCCGACTGGAATTCGGCCTGTTCAACTTCGTCGCCCAGGCATTCCGCCATATCCATCCGGCCATGAAGGACTGGGAGATCCCGCAGATTCCCGAATGGGGCGAGGCCAACAAGCCGAAGGCGATCGCCTTCCTGCGATTTTTCGACGGCGAACTGGCGAGCCGCGAATTCGCCGCCGGAGACCGCTACTCCATCGCCGACATCACCGGGATGATCGCCGTCGATTTCATGAAGCCGGCGCGCATAGCGATGCCCGACGACTGCGCCAACGTACGCCGCTGGTATGCGGCGGTTTCGTCGCGGCCGAGCGCGGCGGCCTGATCTGCGGGACTTGCGCACGAGACCATGAGCACTGAACTCGAGCGGCTGACGGCGCGGATAAGGGCCTGCCGCATTTGCGTGGAGACGCCTAAAGGAAAGCCCTTGCCGCATGAGCCGCATCCCGTGGTGCGGCTCTCGGCGAAGGCGCGCACCCTGATTGCCGGCCAGGCGCCCGGCACGAAGGTTCATGCCAGCGGGGCTCCGTTCACCGACGCGTCCGGCGACAGGCTGCGAGACTGGCTCGGCGTTACCGCACAGGAGTTCTACGACACCGACAAATTCGCCATCGTGCCGATGGGGTTCTGCTTTCCGGGGCAGGACGCCAAGGGCGGCGACCTGCCGCCCCGGTGCGAATGCGCGCCCGCGTGGCGATCCGAAATCATGGCGACCATGCCGCAGATCGACCTCGTCCTGGCGATCGGGCTTTATGCCCAGCGCTGGCACATGGGGGCGGCGCGGCAACGCTCGCTGACGGAGACGGTGGCCGGCTGGCGCACGGCCTGGGACGATGGCGCCGCCCGAAAAGTGCTGCCGTTGCCGCATCCCTCCTGGCGCAACACCAGTTGGATGAAGCGTCATCCCTGGTTTGAAATGGAATTGCTTCCTTTCCTGAAGACAGAAATCCGTCGTCGTCTCGATTGACAACTTGGGAAAAATTATCTGTCAAACCGGCTTGTCGGCAGAATTTCTTTCTTGCGATTGCGCCCCACAACAGGAAGAATAGACGATCATTTCTCCTGGAGACCATAGATGGATCGCCTCGACCGGAAAATCCTGCGCCTTCTGCAGGATGACGCGACGCTTGCCGTTGCCGATGTCGCCAAGAAGGTCGGGTTGTCGACCACCCCATGCTGGCGGCGCATCCAGAAGCTGGAAGAGGAAGGCGTCATCCAGCGCCGGGTCGCCCTGCTCGATCCGGAGAGGGTCAACGTGCGGGTCACCGTGTTCGTTTCGATCCGCACCAATTCGCACAGCCATGAGTGGCTGCGCCGGTTCTCCGAGGTCATCCAGGAGTTTCCGGAGGTGGTCGAGTTCTACCGCATGAGCGGTGACGTCGACTATCTGCTGCGCGTGGTCGTCCCCGACATCGCCGCCTACGACGCTTTCTACAAGCGGCTGATCACCAAGATCGAGATTCGCGACGTGTCGTCGGTCTTCGCGATGGAGCAGATCAAGTTCACCACGCAATTGCCGCTGGATTACATGGCGCTGGACAAGGAGTCGGGCGCCAACGCCGCCTGAGCGTCACTGCTTTTTCTGGAGCGATTTCCAGGGGTTTGGTCCTTGCGGCGCTTCGATGGCGTCCGGGACGCCGTCTGTGGGCGCGACCGTGGCCTTGCTGAAGACGTAACCGGACGGAATGACGGCGAGGCCGTCCATGATGAAGAGCTGGCTACGCTCCATGTCCTGCCTGAGCAGCCCGGTGACCGCCACCGCGGCATAGGTCCGTTCCAGATGGAACGGCTTCGGCAGCGTGATCAGCACGATCTGGTTGGGCGGCGGCGTCGGCATGTGGCTGCAGGCGCCGCTCCACGGCACGAGCAGGAACTGGTAGACCATCTCGCCTTCGCGATCGACGGGCAAGGCATAGCCCTTCAGTTCGACGGTGGTGTCCGACTCGTTCCAGGCGAGCGTCTCGCCGTGATCGGGCAGGCTGGCGGCGACGACCGGCAGGCCGAGGCTCTCGGCCGCCGGCTGGTTCGCCGGGCGCAGATCCTTCCAGAAAACCTGCCTGGCGTCCGCCGAAGCGGGCGACGCGCCCGCAAGCATGAAAAGCGCGACCGTGGTGGCGAATGTCCGCAATTGTCCTGCCTCGTTCAGGCGAACTAAAGCGCTGTCGCGGCGAACCGTCAATCTCGGACCGCCTGGGATCGGCGGGCGAATTTTGCGCCGGTTTCAGCTCCGCTCCAGCCGGGCCAGCAGGGACGAGGTGTCCCAGCGGCTGCCGCCCATCTGCTGGACGTCCTTGTAGAACTGATCGACCAGCGCCGTGACGGGCAGGCTGGCTCCGTTGCGGTCGGCCTCGTCGAGGCAGATGCCGAGATCCTTGCGCATCCAGTCGACCGCAAAGCCGAAATCGTATTTTCCGGCGTTCATGGTCTTGTGCCGGTTCTCCATCTGCCAGGACCCGGCTGCGCCCTTGGAAATGACCTCCACCACCTTTTCGATGTCGAGGCCGGCCTTCCTGCCGAAATGGATACCCTCGGAAAGGCCCTGCACGAGGCCCGCGATGCAGATCTGGTTGATCATCTTGGTGAGCTGGCCCGCGCCCGCCGGTCCCATCAGCCCGATCATGCGCGCATAGGCGTCGATGACCGGTCTTGTCCGGTCGAATACATCCTGCTCGCCGCCCACCATGACGGTCAGGACGCCGTTCTCGGCGCCGGCCTGGCCGCCGGACACCGGCGCGTCGAGGAAGCCGAACCCGCCAGCCGCCGCTGCCGCCGCAAGTTCGCGCGCCACTTCGGCAGAGGCGGTGGTGTTGTCGATGAAAACGGCTCCCTTCTTCATCGCCTTGAAGGCGCCGTCGCCGCCGACGGTCACTTCGCGCAGATCGTCGTCGTTGCCGACGCAGGAGAAGACGAAATCCTTGCCTTCGGCGGCCTCGCGCGGCGTCTTCGCCAGCTTTCCGCCATGCTCGGCGACCCATTTCTCGGCCTTGGCCACGGTGCGGTTGTAGACGGTCACGTCATGGCCGCCCTTGTGCTTCAGATGGGCGGCCATCGGATAACCCATCACGCCAAGACCCAGAAACGCCACTTGAGCCATAGTTGAATCCTTTCAAACCGGTTCGGTCGGTTTTCCAAAGCAGCGGACGTCCTGACGAACGCAGTTCCGCTGCTCCAGTCTGTTTTCCTTGGCCGCATTTATGCGGACGCCAGACGATTCCGCCTGGCTGCAAAATGCTCTATCGCAAAGGTGCCGGAGAGTCAGCGCTTGAGATGGCGGGTGAGGCGGCGTTCGATCCATTCGATGCCGTATCGCAGCGTCTCGACGATCAGCAGATAGATGATCGCAGCCCAGAGATAGGTCTGGAAGTCGAAGGTGCGCGAAAAGGCCAGCCGGGTGACGCCCATCAGGTCGTAGACCGTGATGATGGCGACGATGGCCGAGCCTTTGATCATCAGGATCACCTCGTTGCCATAAGGCCTGAGCGCCACCAGGGCGGCCTGCGGCAGGATGATCTTGCGCATGGTCTGGAACTTGTGCAGGCCGAGCGAAGCGGCGCCCTCCCATTGGCCGCGCGGGACGCTCTCGATGGCGCCGCGCAACATTTCGGCCTGATAGGCAGCGGTGTTGAGCGAGAAGGCGAACAGCGCGCAGTTGAAGGCATCGCGGAAGAAGACCCACAGGCCTATGTCCGCCAGTTCCGCATGGAAGGAGCCGAGTCCGTAGTAAACCAGGAAGGTCTGCGCCAGGAGCGGCGTGCCGCGAAACAGATAGACATAGCCATAGGCCAGTGCCGAAACGAAACGGTTCTTCGACATGCGCGCATAGGCTATCGGAACCGACAGCACCGCCCCGCACAGGATGGAGATCGCCACCAGCGACAGCGTCACCCATAGCCCCTGAAGATACATGGGCGCGTATTTCGTGAAGATCTCGGCGTTCCAGGCCGAGATCAGATAGGCGACGAGGGCGATGCCGAGAAGCGCCCAGAGGCCGATCAGCGCGTGGCCGAGGATGCGCAGGCGCGACCAGCCGCGTGCCGCGGGCGGTGGCGGGGCCATCGTGTCGGCGCCTGCGGCGGCAGCACTCATCGCGCGTTCTCCTGGCGGCTCACGGATCGCTCGATGGCGTGGATGCCGATCGACGAGATGATCGCCAGCACCAGATAAATGAGGGCGGCCACGCTGAAGAAGAGGAAGGCGTGCTTGGTCACGCGAGCGGCGACGCCCGCCTGCCGAAGGATATCGGAAAGGCCGATGGCCGACACCAGCGCCGTATCCTTGAGAAGGATGAGCCACAGATTGGCGAGGCCGGGCAGCGCGATGCGGATCAGTTGTGGCAGGACCACAAGGCGTATCGTCTGGCCCTTGGACAGGCCGATCGAATAGCCGCCTTCGTACTGGCCCAGCGGAACCGCCTTGAAGGCGGACAGAAAGACTTCGCTGGCATAGGAGGAGAAGACGACGCCGAGCGCGACCATGCCTGAGACGAAGCTGTTGACCTCGACCGTTGCTTCAGGATCGACCAGATGAATGAGTTTCTGCAGGCCGATCTGCGCGCCGTAGAAAACCAGGAACAGCGTCAGCAGTTCCGGCAGTCCGCGGAAGATGGTGGTGTATATGTTGCCCGCGATGCGCAACGACGGTTCCGGCGACTGCTTTGCCAGAGCGACGAAAAAGCCGATCGCCAGTCCGACGGGCAGCGTGGCGACAGCTAGTGATGCCGTGACGAAGACGCCATAGCCGATATCGTCCAGCCACCCCTGCGGCCCCCAACTGAGCAGCGTCCATGCGCTTTGCATCGGCTGGCCCGTTCTCCTCTACCCGGTTTTCCGGTGTGGCCGGTCATCCCCTTTTCCGGCCCGGTTGGCGGGCGGCGAGATTTCTCGTCGCCCGCAGGCAATTCCCGGTATCAGGAATCGCCGCCGTAGACGTCGAACTTGAAGTATTTGTCGTTGATTTCCTTGTACTTGCCATTGGCGCGAATGGCGTCGATGGCGGCGTTGAACTTGTCGACCAGTTCCTTGTCGCCCTTGCGCACCGCGATGCCCGCTCCCGGGCCGTGGATCTCGACCACCGGCTTGATGGTGCCGACCAGCTTGCAGCACGCACCTTCCGGCGAATCGAGGAACTGCTGCAGCACGATGATGTCGTCATTGGCGGCATCGAGGCGGCCATTGGCGAGATCGAGCTGATATTCCTGCGCGGTCGGATAGGGCTTGACGGTCGAATCCGTATAGGTCTGGCTGGAATAGTTGAAATGGGTGGTCGACCCCTGCACGCCGATGGTCTTGCCGGCAAGGTCTTCCTTGGTCACGCCTTTGATGTCGGTATCCTTGGGCGCGATGATCGCCGGCGGGGTGTTGTAGTATTTATGCGTGAAGTCGACCTTTTCGGCGCGCTCCGGGGTGATCGACATGGAGGCGATGATGGCGTCGAACTTGCCGGCCTGAAGGGCAGGAATGATGCCGTCCCAATCCTGGGTCACCCACTCGCACTTCACCTTCATTTGCTCGCAAAGCGCATTGCCGATATCGATGTCGAAGCCTTCGATCTTGCCGTCGGCGGTGAGGTTGTTGAAGGGGGGATAGGCGCCTTCCGTGCCAAGCTTGAGCACCTTGTCTTCCGCATGGGCGACGCCCAGCGTCAGCATGGCGGCTGATGCCGCCAGCGCGATACGCATTCCAATACGCATGATGATCCTCTCTGTATGGTCCCGGCCGTTTTTTGGAACGGCTTTCTTGGGGCGATGCTCCCGATCGCCCGCTGGGCGGATACTCCCATTGTTTTCCGCAAAAAAGCAACTGCAAAACCGAGCCGGCCAAGATTCCCTGGCGGTGTTGCGAGGCGACGCAAGGGAAGGTCCGAGCGAACGTGCGGCGGCTTGAGCGTCAGGCCTTGAGGCCGGTAACGCGCTCGGCGAAATCGGCGATGGCGGCGATATCGTCCAGATCGAATACGGGAAGGTTTTCCGCCGGCTGAGGGTGGTCGGCCGCGACGGCGATGATGTTGGTGTCGTTCGGCGAAAGCGGCTCGCGGCTTTTTGCGCCCCGGCGACGGGCCTCGATCTTGCGGTGTGCTTCGCGCTTGTAGCCTTCCACGATGACGATGTCGGCCGGCGCCATGCGCTGGAGGATCGCCGCGAGATCGGGTTCGGCTTCGTCGCGCAGTTCGTGCATCAGCGCCCAGCGACGGCCGGAAACCACGGCCACCTCGGTCGCGCCTGCGGCGCGGTGGCGGAAGGAATCCGCGCCTTCCTTGTCAATGTCGAAATCATGATGGGCATGCTTGACGGTGGAGACCTTCCAGCCGCGCCGGACCAGTTCGGCGACAAGCCGCTCGGTCAGTGTCGTCTTGCCGGAATTCTTCCAGCCGGTGATCCCGAGGATGCGCTGCGTCATGGGTCCAAAGCTCGCGCCAGCCGGTCGGCTTCCGCGAGGTCCTGCGGCGTGTTGATGTTGAAGAACGGATCGCGCGCATCGCCGCCGATCTGGCGGGCGGCGAAATCGACCTCGACATGAGGATGCCGGCCGATGAAGGCTGAGACCCGCCGTTCGTCCTTCTCGACAAGCGCATGCCGAAGCGAAGCCGCGATGCCGATGGGCCAGAGCGCGAAAGTCGGATGGGAGCGGCCGCCGGAGCGAGCCACGGCGATTGCGTCGGGCAGGCCGCGCACGGCGCGAAGCAGCTTTTCAGCGAGATCGCCGGGAAGGAAGGGCGTGTCTGCGGCGGCCGTCAGGAGCCGGCTCGCCTGTGTGGTTGATGCCCACTCCAGCCCTGCCAGCACCCCGGCGAGAGGGCCGGGGTGGCCTTCGACCGTGTCGGCGACGACCGGCAAGCCAAGCGGCGCGAAGCGGCCCGGATTGCCATTGGCGTTGATGGCGAGGAGGTCGACCTGCGGCCGCAGTCCGTCGGCGACATGCTCGATCAGAAGCCGGCCGTTAAGCCGGGCGAGGGGCTTGTCGCCGCCGCCCATGCGGCGCGACAGCCCGCCGGCCAGGATGATGCCTGCAATGGTTTCGTGCATGGACCCGCGTTTCGCTCCTTGCGGGCTATATGCCGTCCGGAGCGAGGTCCGGTCCAGTGCTTTCGGTCGCCGCCTGGCTGCGGCCGACGGTGCGCTCGCGATAGAGCGTATAGAGGCCTGAGGCGACGATGATCAGCGAGCCGGCGATCATGACGCTGTCGGGGAAATCGCCGAAGACGACGATGCCCAGGATGATCGACCACAGCAGCGCCGTATAGCGGAAAGGCGCGATGAAGGAGATGTCGCCGATGCGCATGGCGGCGATGATCGCCTGATAGCCGATCAGCACCAGAACGGCGGCCAGCGCCAGGCGGGCCGTCGCCGCGAGGCTCATGTCCGTCCAGCCGCCCATGACGGGCAGGAGCAGGGCGCCGAGCACGGTCATGGCGAGCGAGGTGACGGCCGAGATAAGCAGGGTCGGCGTGTCCTGCGGGATGCGCCGGGTGGAGAGATCCCGCAGCGTGCAGAAGGCGACGGAGCACAGAACCAGAAGCGAATAGGCGCTGAAGCCGGCGAAGCCCGGCCGCACGATGATGAGGACGCCCATGAAGCCCACGGCTATGGCCATCCAGCGCCGCCAGCCGACGCCCTCGCCGAAGAACAGCGCCGCGCCCATGGTGACGGCCAGCGGCAGCGCCTGCTGCACGGCCGCGACATTGGCGATGGGCAGCTTCGACAGGGCAAGCAGATAGCTGACGGTGGCGCCGGCCTCGCCCACCACGCGCCATCCCACCAGCGGCTGCATGGCTGCCCGCGGTGCGGCCAACGCGCCACGCCGCCAGGCGAGCAGCCCGACAAGCGCCGTGGCGAAGAGGCCGCGCACGAACAGCACCTGCGCCATGCTCATGGATTCGGAGGAGAATTTCGTGATCGCGTCGTTGACCGTGAAACTTGCCATGGCGACGACCATGAAGAGAGCGCCGCGCAGGTTCGGGGAGAGGGGCAAGGGCCGGTTCCGCTTCACTTGTCCCGAACGCGGTCCTCCCGCCGGGTCAGGCTGGTCGTATCAGTCCCTTGAAAGACAGCAACGCCAAAACGCTGTGCCACGCGCGAGGAACAGGGCAAGCGCAGCAGTCCGCCCGTCCGTCCGACACGAGGCGACGAAAATCAGCCGCCGGTGACGCTCATATGGCGCGATACGGAAGGCCGGCTGGTGCGGCGGTCGATGACGAAGTCATGGCCCTTCGGCTTGCGGCCGATCGCCTCGTCGATCGCCTGAGCGACAAGCGCGTTGCCTTCGGAGGCGCGTAGCGGCGCGCGCAGGTCGGCGGCGTCCTCCTGGCCGAGGCACATATAGAGCGTTCCGGTGCAGGTCAGCCGCACCCGGTTGCAGCTTTCGCAGAAATTGTGCGTCATCGGCGTGATGAAGCCGAGCCGTCCGCCGGTCTCCGCGACCTCGACATAACGGGCCGGCCCGCCGGTCTTGTAAGGGATATCGCTGAGGGTGAACCGGTCCTCCAGCCGCGCGCGCATCAGGGAAAGCGGCAGGTACTGGTCGGTGCGGTCGGCGTCGATCTCGCCCATCGGCATGGTTTCGATGAGCGTCAGGTCCATGCCGCGGCCATGCGCCCAGCGGAGCATTTCGGGGATCTCGGCGTCGTTGAAATCCTTCAGGGCGACGGCGTTGATCTTGACCTTGATGCCGGCGGACTGGGCGGCGTCGATACCGGCCATCACCTTGTCGAGACGGCCCCAGCGCGTGATGGTGTGGAATTTGTCGGCATCCAACGTATCGAGCGACACGTTGATGCGCTTGACGCCGCAGGCCGCCAGTTCGTCGGCGAAGCGGGAAAGCTGCGAGCCGTTCGTCGTCAAGGTCAGTTCTTCCAGCGCGCCGCTTTCGAGATGCCTCGACAATTCGCGGATCAGATGCATGACGTTCTTGCGCACCAGCGGCTCGCCGCCGGTGAGCCGCAGCTTCTTCACACCCTTGTCGATGAAGACGGTGCAGAGCCGGTCGAGTTCTTCCAGCGAGAGCAGGTCGCGCTTCGGCAGAAAGGTCATGTCTTCTGCCATGCAATAGGTGCAGCGGAAATCGCACCGGTCGGTGACCGAGACGCGGAGATAGCTGATCGTGCGACCGAACGGGTCGATCATGTCCATGCGGCGTTTCCGTTCTTCTTCGCCCTGCGGGGCGCCGTTATATACTGCTATGTGATACGAACCGGCAATGCGTTCAAGATGGACGGCTTCGGCCTTTGGTCCCATTCCGTTGCCGACGTGGATGTGTCGGCCATACGAAAATGGAAACGTGATCTTTTCTGCAGGCTTCCTGCGGGGTAGTGAAAGCGCACAATGGAATTCTTGCAATGACCGCTCCGAAAGAACTGCGGGTCTCGAAGGATCGGCGGCTGCTGACCGTGACCTTTCCCGGTCACGCGCCGTTCGAACTGCCGGCTGAACTGCTGCGCGTGCTGTCGCCGTCGGCGGAGGTGCAGGGGCATTCGCCCGAACAGCGCGTGACGGTGCCCGGCAAGCGCGACGTCGCGATCAGCCGGATCGAGCCGGTCGGCAACTACGCCGTGCGCATCGTCTTCGATGATCTGCACGATACGGGCATCTTCACCTGGACCTATCTCCATACGCTCGGGCGGGAGAAAGACGCCCGCTGGCAATCCTATCTCGACGAGTTGGAACAGAAGGGGCTTTCGCGTGGATAGCGTCGACGATCGGGAAAAGCGGGTCGCCACGGCCGAGGAACTTGAAGCACTCTACGGCAAACCGGGCGAGGCGTCGCTGGTGAAGGAACTGGACCATGTCATTCCTGAATATGCCGCCTTCATAGAGGCCTCGCCCTTCGTCGCGCTGGCGACCGGCGGCGCGGACGGGCTGGATTGTTCTCCGCGCGGAGACCGTGCCGGCTTCGTGCGCATCGTCGATCCTTACACGCTGATGATGCCGGACCGGCGCGGCAACAACCGGGCCGATTCCCTGAAAAACGTCATCGAGGATCCGCGCGTCGGCCTGCTGTTCCTGGTGCCCGGCTCGGGCACGACGTTGCGCGTCAACGGGCGTGCCCACATCTCGGTCGATCCGGCGCTCTGCGACTCCTTTGCCGTGGAGGGCAAGCCCGCCCGCTCGGTCCTCGTCATTGCCGTCGAGAAGGTCTATTTCCAGTGCGCCCGCGCCGTTCACCGCTCCGAATTGTGGAATGCGGACCGGCATGTCGATCCGAAATCGCTGCCGACGCCCGGCCGCATCCTCGAAGTCACCAGTCGCGCCCGCATCGACGGCGACGCCTATGACAGGGAATGGCCCGACCGGGCGAAGAAGTCGATGTGGTGAGGCGCCTTTCCGCTCGCCGAACGACGACGGCGCGATGGCTCGAGCCTTTGAGGGCCTGATTCCGGATTCGCTTTTCGCTCCGTTCAGTGGCAATCAGGCCCCCTTGCATCCGGTCTTCTTGCGGTTTACCCCGCAGGCTCTCAATCAGGATCGCCCCATGCTCGACATCAAGTGGATTCGCGAAAACCCGCAGGTATTGGTGGAGGCGCTGAAGAAGCGTCCGTCCTATGCCGAAGCGGCGCAATCGACCGTCGACGACCTGATCGCCAGGGACGAGGCGCGGCGCGACCACCTGACCGAACTGCAGGCCAAGCAGGAACGCCGCAACGCCGCTTCCAAGGAAATCGGCAATGCCATGCGCGACAAGAACATGGCGAGGGCGGAGGAACTAAAGGCGGAAGTCGCGGAGATCAAAAGCTTCATCCAGAACGGCGAGGCGCGCGAGCGCGAACTCGACAAGGCGCTGGCCGACGCGCTGGCCGTGCTGCCCAACGTGCCGCTCGCCGACGTGCCGCTGGGCGCCGACGAGCACGGCAATGTCGAGGTCCGCCGCTTCGGCGAGGAACTGATCGCTAAGCGCCAGCCGCGCATGGGCAACAAGCCGAAGGAGCATTTCGAGATCGGCGAACGTCTCGGCATGATGGATTTCGAGAGGGCGGCCAAGCTTTCCGGCTCGCGATTCACGGTGCTGTCGGGCCAGCTTGCCCGGCTGGAGCGCGCGATCGGCCAGTTCATGCTGGATACGCACACGACCGAGCACGGCTACACGGAAGTGCAGCCGCCGCTGATGGTGCGCGACGAAGTGCTTTTCGGCACCGGGCAATTGCCGAAGTTTGCGGAGGATCTTTTCTTCACGCCGCATGGCGAGGGAAGGCTGGGTCTCATCCCCACCGCCGAAGTGCCGCTCACCAACCTCGTGCGCGAGGAGATCACCGCGCACGACAGGCTGCCGCTGCGCATGACGGCACTGACGCCGTGCTTCCGTTCCGAGGCCGGCTCGGCCGGGCGCGACACCCGCGGCATGCTGCGCCAGCACCAGTTCTACAAGGTCGAACTGGTGTCGATCACCGATCAGGAAAGCTCGCTGGCCGAGCACGAGCGCATGACCGAATGCGCCGAGACCATATTGAAGAAGCTGGAATTGCCGTTCCGTACGGTTACGCTGTGCACCGGCGACATGGGCTTCGGCGCGCAGAAGACCTACGATATCGAGGTCTGGCTGCCCGGCCAGAACGCCTGGCGCGAAATCTCATCCTGCTCGGTCTGCGGCGACTTCCAGGCGCGGCGCATGAACGCGCGCTACAAGGACCGGGACGGCAAGGGCAACCTCTTCGTCCACACGCTGAACGGTTCCGGCACCGCTGTCGGCCGCGCCCTCATTGCCGTCATGGAAAATTACCAGAATGAAGACGGCAGCGTAACCATTCCTGAAGTGCTGCGTCCTTACATGGGCGGATTGGAAAAGATCGAATCGAAATAATGCGCATTCTCATTACAAACGACGACGGTATTCATGCAGAGGGCATCGAGGTGCTGGAGCGCATCGCGCGCAGCCTTTCCGACGATGTCTGGGTGGTGGCGCCGGAGGCCGACCAGTCCGGCTATGCCCACTCGCTTTCCATCTCCGAGCCGCTGAGGCTGAGGAAGATCAGCGAACGGCACTATGCGGTGCGCGGCACGCCGACCGATTGCGTCATCATGGGCGCCAAGAAGATCATGCCGCAGATGCCGGACCTGATCCTGTCGGGCGTCAATTCGGGCGCCAATGTCGCCGACGACGTCACCTATTCCGGCACCGTGGCAGGGGCCATGGAAGGGGCGCTGATCGGCGTCCGGTCCATCGCGGTCAGCCAGGCCTATCACGTCGACAATGACGAGCGCGTCGTGCCTTACGAGACCTGCGAGGCGCTCGCGCCGGCGCTGTTGAAGACGCTTGTGGAGACGCCGCTGGCCGAGGGCGTGCTGCTCAACGTCAATTTCCCAAATTGCGCGCCGCACGAGGTCAAGGGAACGCTGGTGACCAGCCAGGGCAAGCTGCTGCACAGCCTGTGGCTGGACGAGAGGCGCGACGGCCGCGGCCTGCCTTACTACTGGATGCGTTTCGGCCACGAGCCGGCGGACAGCCGTGCCGGCACCGACCTCGAGGCTGTGAACAGCGGCTTCGTGTCGGTGACGCCGCTGCACCTCGACCTGACGGCCTATGAGGTGAAGGACCGGCTGGCGAAGGCGCTCGCATGAACCAGACGCCGACAGTCGAGGATCGCGAAGGTTTCGCTGCATTCCTGCTTCGGCTGAGAGGCAAGGGCATGGTGCCTAAGCCGTTGATCGCCGCTTTCGAATCGACGCCGCGGCGCGGCTTTCTTTCCGGCCAGCATCACGCCATCGCCTGGGGCGACCGGATGCTGCCGATCGAATGCGGCGAGGCGATGGAGGGCGCCGATCTGCAGGCCGCGGTGATCGCGGCGCTGGCGATCGAGCCGGGCAACCGCGTGCTGGAGATCGGCACGGGCTCGGGCTTCACCGCATCCGTCATGGCGCGGCTGGCAGGGCGCGTCGTCACCATCGACCGCTACAAGACGCTTGTCGAACAGGCGCGTCAGCGTTTCGAAGCGCTGGGCATCACCAATGCCATCGCGCGCCAGGCCGACGGATCGAACGGCCTGAATGACGGCCCCTTTGACCGCATCGTCGTGTGGGCGGCATTCGACAGCCTGCCGCGCTTCCTGCTCGATCAACTGTCCAGCGGCGGCGTGGTGATCGCGCCGATCGGCCCGGAGGAGGGCGAGCAGGTGCTCGCCAAGCTCACCAAGGTAGGCTCCCGCTTTGAGCGCGAGGATATCGGCGTGGTCCGGTTCCAGCCCATCCTGCCGGGCTTGGCTTCAAAGCTCTGAGGCCATTTGCCGGAAGATCGAAGACGGCTCTACATGACCGTCATTCCGGGGCCGCGTAACGGAACCCGGAATCCAGAGCGACAGCGGTGCCAATCCAAGTCGGACGAAAAAGGTCGGCGGACTGGATTCCGGGTTCCGCTACGCGGCCCGGAATGACGCAAATGAAGGTGCCTACCGGCAGCTTGTCCGTTTGAGCTCCTAAGTTTCTAAGAAAATTCGCGCTTGATTCTAACGGTTTAACCGATGGGTAACATTAACGCGCTTTAATCATGCCCAGTCTGTACCGGGTATGCGGGTAAGTGCGATGCGTTTCAGTGTGTTGAGGGAAAACGGGCGCAACCTGGCGCGCGGATGCGCCATACTGATGGTTGCGGGTGCTGCGGCGGGGTGCTCCTCCCAGGTGGCGCGTTTCAGCGACGGTGTCGACCTGACGTCGACCGCCTCCACGCCGAACCAGCAATCGATCATCAGTAAGCAGCCGTCTTTCCAGGCGTCCCAGCCGTACCCTGGAGATGTGACGGCGTCCGCGCCTGCCAACGGCGGTTATACCCAGTCGGTCAGCCGCTCCTCTATCGAGCCTATTTCCGTCCAGAGCCTGCCGCCGGTGTCGCAGCAGGCGTCCGCTCCCGCGGTCAGGTCCGCCCCCGTCGCCTCGGCGCCGCGGATCGATGCCACCACGACCGGCACCGTCCAGCAGGCCTCTGTGAAACCGCTCAAGCCGGCCGCACCGCAGATGGCGAGCGAAGACGGCGTACCGAAGGGCTGGTCACGCGCCGGCGGCACGCAGATCACGATCCGCGAAGGGGAGACCGTCTACAATCTGTCGCGCCGTTACGGCGTGCCTGCCGACGTCATCATGAGGACGAACGGCCTTGCCACCGCCGACGGGCTTCAGGCGGGCCAGAAAGTCGTTATCCCGACTTACGTCTACGCTGCGAAAGCGCCGGTTTCCGCGCCCGATCATGACCGCAACGTCGCCGATGCGCGCTCCTCGCGGGGCACCAAGTACGACGTTCCCAATGACAAGGTTCCGCTGCCGAGCCGCGCGCCGTTCGAAAAGGTGGCTGTGCTGCCGCAGCAGCCCAAGCTGAAGGAGCAGAAGCTGGCGTTGCCGGCGGATGCCGCCGCGTCGAACGATCCCAAGGCGAGACCGCAGGCGGTCGCGGCGGGGACCTACAAGGTCGAACCGGGCGATACGCTGTCGGCCGTCGCCAGGAAGACCGGCGTGAGCGTAACAGCGTTGAAGCAGGCCAACGGTATGAATGACGGCCTGATCCGCATCGGCCAGACGTTGAAGATCCCGTCCGGCGATGCGACGGCCGTCGCCAGCTCCGCGCCGACGAAGGTCAGGTCTGCCGAGGTCGATCCTGTCAAGACGGCTTCCACGCCGCCGCCAGCCAAGGCGACGCCGAGCGAGACGCTTGCTTCCTATACGCCGCCGAAGAAGGCCGACAAGATCATCGACCAGGCGGCCGAAAACGGCGTGCAGGCGCCCGATTCCACCGGCATAGGCAAGATGCGCTGGCCGGTTCGCGGCCGCGTCATCTCCGCTTTCGGCTCCGGCAAGGATTCCGACGGCATCGACATCTCCGTGCCGGAAGGCACGCCGATCAAGGCGGCCGAAAACGGCGTGGTAATCTATGCCGGCAATGGCCTCAAGGAGTTCGGCAACACCGTGCTGGTGCGCCATGAGGACGGCCTTGTCACCGTCTACGGCCATGCGTCGTCGCTGGAGGTGAAGCGCGGCGAGAAGGTGAAGCGCGGCCAGGAGATCGCCCAGTCGGGCATGAGCGGTGACGCCAACGCACCGAAGCTGCATTTCGAGGTGCGCAAGAATTCCGCGCCAGTCGATCCGCGCACTTTCCTGGAATAAACAACCAAGAAACATTCGCGGGCCGCCTGACCTCCAGTCCGGTCCGCCGGCTTCGCCCGCTCTCCGGAGCGGGCTTTTTCAGTTCGGGACGCTTTCAGCCATGACGCTCAGCCGGCAAGCGGCTTGCCGAGGCGCCCGGCAAGATCCTGCGTGAACTGCCAGGCGACGCGGCCTGAGCGACTGCCGCGCGTCGTCGCCCATTCCAGCGCCTCGGCCCGCAGCGTTTCGACATCGACGTCGAGGCCGTAGTGGCGTGCATAGCCCGAGACCATGTCGAGATAGTCGTCCTGCGAGCATTTGTGGAAGCCGAGCCACAGGCCGAAGCGGTCGGACAGCGAAACCTTTTCCTCCACCGCCTCTGACGGATTGATCGCCGTTGAGCGCTCGTTGTCGATCATGTCCCGCGGCAAAAGGTGCCGGCGGTTCGACGTGGCATAGAAGATGACATTGGCCGGCCGGCCCTCGACACCGCCTTCGAGCGCGGCCTTGAGCGACTTGTAGGACGTGTCGTCATGGTCGAACGAGAGGTCGTCGCAAAACAGCACGAAGCGAAAGGGCGAGGCCTTCAGGATCGTCATCAGCCTGGGCAGCGTGTCGATGTCCTCGCGGTGGATTTCCACCAGCTTCAGCGGGGAGGGGTACTTGCCTGACGCGTTGATCTGCGCATGGGTCGCCTTCACCAGCGACGACTTGCCCATGCCGCGCGCGCCCCAGAGCAGGACGTTGTTGGCGGGATGGCCGGACGCGAAGCGCTCGGTATTGTCGACCAGGATGTCGCGCACATGGTCAACGCCCCGGATCAACCCGATATCGACCCGGTTGACCTTCGGCACCGGTTCCAGAAAGCCGCGCTCGGCTTGCCAGACGAAGCAGTCCGCGGCGGTGATGTCGGACTCAGGCGGCGCTGCGGGCGCCAGCCTCGACACCGCCTCGATCAGCCGGTCGAGCTTTTCCGACAGCGCTTCCAGCCCATTGTCGTTCATAGTTTCCTCCGGGACGGCGGGTGGCCGTATAGGATAAGTACCGTACCGTACGGTTCTGTCATGCCGAGTCAGAATTTGCAAGCTCTCCCGGAAATCGCGCGCCGATTGGCGGCGCAGGCCTCCACAGGCATGAAGTAACGGGCAGGTGACCGGTTGCAATAGGCGCTTTACCGACTATATTCCGGCCAAATTTTTCGGGCCGGTCGCGGCTTTCCTCAACAGGAGTCTAAGATGTTCGTTACACCGGCATACGCTCAGGGCGTTGGCGCCACGCCTGACGTGTTCATCAGTATCCTGCCTTTCGTGCTGATCTTCGTGGTGATGTATTTCCTCATCATCCGGCCGCAGCGCACGCAGATGAAGAAGCGGGGCGAGATGCTGGCCGCCGTTCGACGCGGCGACACGGTCGTCACCGGCGGCGGTTTCGTCGGCAAGGTGACCAAGGTGATCGACGACAATGAGCTGGAAATCGATCTTGGCGGCGGTACCAAGGTGACGGCGCTGCGTTCGACCCTCGTCGACGTCCGCGTCAAGGGCGAGCCGGTCGCGAACCAGAACGCCAAGAAGTAACCGCCCTACAGACAGCCGCCCAGAAATAGCCGCAATGCGGGCGGAACGCCGCCGGAACGGCTGAACGGAACGTACATATGCTTTATTTTTCGCGCTGGAAGACGATCGGAATCTGGGCGGTCGTCCTGCTCGGGGTTCTGTTCGCCCTTCCCAATGTCATTCCGGCGTCAATGCTGGCCAAAATGCCGTCCTGGCTGCCGAAGTCGCCGATGACCCTCGGTCTCGATCTGCAGGGCGGCTCGCACATCCTGCTCAAGATCGACCAGAACGACCTTATCAAGGACCGGCTCAATACGGTGCGCGACGAGATCCGCACCCAGCTCCGCGACGCCAAGATCGGCTATACGGGGCTTTCGGGCTCGGGCAAGATCGTGCAGGTGCGCATCCGCGATGCCGCGCAGATCGATGCCGCCAAGGAGGCACTGAAATCGCTGACGTCGCCGGTTTCGGCCGGTCTGTTCACCGGCGGTTCGGTGACCGAAATGGCGCTGGACGAGCCGGAGCCGGGACTTTTGCGCTATACGCTGACCGATGCCGGCATCAAGTATCGCACCGCGACCGCCGTCGAGCAGTCGATCGAAGTCATCGGCCGCCGCGTCAACGAACTGGGCACGACCGAGCCGATCGTCCAGCGCCAGGGCGACGACCGCATTCTCGTGCAGGTGCCCGGCCTCCAGGACCCGCAGCGCCTCAAGGATATTCTCGGCCAGACCGCCAAGCTGACCTTCCAGATGGTCGATCAGTCGATGCCGGTGCAGGACGCCATCAACGGGCGTCCGCCGGCGGGCGATACCGTCATGTATTCCAAGGACGAGCCGGCGGTTCCTTATTTGATCGAAAACCGCGTCATCGTCTCTGGAGAGAACCTCGTCGATGCGCAGGCGACTTTCGACCAGCGCACCAACGAGCCTGTCGTTTCCTTCCGTTTCGATTCGAAAGGCGCGCAGCGCTTCGGTCAGGCGACCCAGCAGAACGTCGGCAAGCTCTTCGCCATCATTCTCGATAATCACGTCATCTCGGCGCCGCAGATCCGCGAGCCGATCCTCGGCGGCACCGGGCAGATTTCCGGCAACTTCACCCCGCAGAGCGCCAATGACCTTGCGGTGCTGTTGCGCGCGGGTGCGCTGCCGGCCACGCTCACCGTCATCGAGGAACGCACGGTCGGCCCGGGCCTTGGTCAGGATTCGATCGATGCCGGCAAGATGTCGGCCGTCGTCGGTTCGGCTCTGGTCGTCCTGTTCATGGTCGGTGCCTATGGATTCCTTGGCTGGATCGCCAATCTGGCGCTGCTCGCCAACCTGATCCTGATCGTGGCGATCCTTTCGGTGCTGGGTGCGACGCTGACGCTTCCCGGCATCGCCGGTATCGTGCTGACGACCGGCATGGCGGTCGATTCCAACGTGCTGATCTATGAGAGAATCCGCGAGGAAAGACGCGTCGGGCGGTCGATTCTCCAATCTGTCGATTCCGGTTTTCAGAAAGCGCTGGCGACGATCCTGGATTCCAACATTACCACGCTGATCGCCGCCTTCGTGCTGTTCTTCCTCGGTTCCGGACCGGTGAAGGGTTTTGCCGTGACGTTGGCGGTCGGCATCCTGACCACCATTTTCACCGCTTTCACTCTGACCCGCTGGCTCATGGCCGTATGGCTCCGCAGCCGGCGTCCGAAGGAACTTCCGAAGGGTTATTTCCGCCTCGTGCCGGAAGTGACTCGAATCCCGTTCATGCGGGTGCGCCTGCAGATCTTCGTGGTCTCGGTGCTGCTCTGCGTGGCATCGGTCGGCCTTCTGTTCACCAAAGGGCTGAACTTCGGCATCGACTTCACCGGCGGCACGCTGATCGAGGTCCGCGCCAAGTCCGGCGCGGCCGACCCCGGCGATATCCGCGAGCGGCTGACGGAGGCGGGTGTCAAGGAAATCCAGGTCCAGGGTTTTGGCGAGCCCAGCGACGCCCTGATCCGTATCGGCGCCATCAGTTCCACCGATGGCGACGAGGCCGGCAATATCATGGTCAAGAAGGCGCAGGACAGCCTGACCTCGGCCTATGATATTCGCCGTACCGAAGTCGTGGGGCCGACCGTTTCAGGCGAATTGGCCTGGTCGGCGATCCTCGGCGTTCTGGCCGCGATGGGCGCGATCCTGATCTATGTCTGGGTGCGGTTCGAGTGGCAATTCGCCATCGGCTCGACGTTGGCCACGGTCAACGACGTGATATTGACCCTCGGTTTCCTTGTGGTGACGCAGATCCAGTTCGACCTGTCCACGGTCGCCGCCATCCTGACAATCGTCGGCTACTCGCTCAACGATACCGTCGTCATCTACGACCGCGTGCGTGAGAATCTGCGGCGCTTCAAGAAGATGCCGCTCGGGCAGTTGCTCGATCTGTCGGACAACGAGATGCTGGCGCGCACGACGATGACGTCGGTCACCACCTTCCTTGCTCTGCTGGCGCTGTTCCTGCTCGGCGGCGAGGTCATCCGATCGTTCGTCGCTTCCATGCTGTTCGGCGTCTTCATCGGCACCTTCTCGTCGATCTTCATCGCCGCGCCGATCCTCATCATCTTCCATCTGCGGCCTGTCACGAAGGAAGGAATGGAAGAATACGAGGCCACACACCCGGCGCAGCAATTGCCGGCCAAGTGATGGCCGGCATCATCATCCGCGAGGCCCATTATCCGGGCCGCGCGCCGATCTCCGCCTACGGCAATGGCGGGTTCCGCTTCGCCGACATGTCGCATCGGGGGTCTCTGCTGTGCCTGCCGTCCGGCATCTACGGCTGGCAGCCTGCCGACCCTTTGGCGCTGACCTCGGCCGATTTCGAAAAAGTGCTGGCGGAAGCCGCCGACATCGAGATCCTGCTGGTCGGCACCGGCAAGGACATCAGGCGCCTTCCTGCCGCATTGCGCGATGCGCTCAAGGATGCCCGGATCGCGGCCGACCCGATGTCGACGGGCGCGGCGGTGCGCACCTATAACGTCCTGTTGGCCGAGGACCGTGCGGTCGCCGCCGCCTTCGTGGCGGTCGATTGACATGGACGAGGCCGGCCGGCTGGTGATGGAAACGGTCCGTGCGGCCGATCCGGATCGCTATGTTTCGGCTCTCTACGCGCCAGAGGACAAGCGCGCGGCGCTGTTCGCACTCTATGGCTTCAACGCGGAGATCGCGGGCGTCCGCGACAGGATCCGCGAGCCCCTGCCGGGCGAGGTTCGTCTGCAATGGTGGCGCGACGCGATCGACGCTGGTGGCGGCGAGGCCGTCGCCGGCAACCCGCCGGCCGAGGCGCTGACGGCGGCAATCGCTGCCTACGATCTGCCGCGCCAGGCCTTCGACAACTATCTCGAAGCGCGCATCTTCGACCTTTACGACGATCCGATGCCGTCGCGCACCGATCTCGAGGGGTATTGCGGCGAGACGGCGTCCACGGTGATCCAGCTTGCCGCACTGATCCTGGACAGGGAACAGGCACCTCGCTTCGCAGCGCTTGCCGGCCATGCCGGATGCGCGCAGGCGATCACCGGGCTGTTGCTTCTGATGCCGCGCCACCGCGCGCGGGGACAATGCTTCGTACCGGCCGATGTCCTAGCCGCCGCCGGCTCGTCGCCTGAATCTTTCCTCGCCGAGAAGGGCGGCGCGGCCGCCGGCAGCGTCGTTGCGGCCATGACGGCGCTGGCGCGCGAGCATCTGGCGGCGTTTCGGGAGGAAGCGCCGTTGCTGCCTGCCGCCTTGCGCCCGGCCTACCTCCCGCTGGCGCTGACGGGTGCCTATCTGGACAGGATCGAACGGCTCGGCGCGAGGGCGGCGAGCGAGATGCCGCGGATGCCGCTGTGGCAGCGCCACTGGTTGACCTACCGCCGCGCCGCGCGCGGCTGGTAATCCCTATTCCGCAGCTTGTGCGTCTTGCGATAGGCCGAGCCAGTCGCGGCAGTCGGCAAGCGCGCGCGCGCTGAGCGCCTTCTTCTTCGCGACCGCCTTGTCCTTGCCGCGAAAGCGCCCCTCGAACCCCTCGGGTTTCAGCTTCGTGCCGGTATCGAGCGGCGGGAACAGGCCGAAATTGACGTTCATCGGCTGGAAGGATCGCTTGCCCGGTTCGTCTTCCGAGACGAGATGACCGCCGGTGATGTGGTTGAGCAGGGCGCCGAAGGCCGTGGTCGGCGGTGGTGCCATGACAGGTCTGCCAAGCCGCGCCGCCGCGGCGAAGCGTCCCGCCAGCAGGCCGACGGCAGCACTTTCGACATAGCCCTCGCAGCCGGTGATCTGGCCGGCGAAGCGCAGGCCGGGGCGTGATTTCAACTGCAGCGAGGCGTCGAGCAGGATAGGCGAATTGATATAAGTGTTACGGTGCAGCCCGCCCAGCCGCGCGAACTCGGCGTTTTCCAGGCCGGGGATTGTGCGGAAGACGCGCACCTGCTCGCTATGCTTCAGCTTGGTCTGGAAGCCGACCATGTTGTAGAGCGTGCCGAGCGCATTGTCCTGGCGCAACTGCACCACTGCGTAAGGCTTGGTGGCAGGGTCGTGGGCGTTGGTGAGGCCCATCGGCTTCATCGGGCCGTGGCGCAGGGTCTCGACGCCGCGCTCGGCCATCACCTCGATCGGCAGGCAGCCGTCGAAGTAGGGCGTGCCTTCCCACTCCTTGAACTCGCTCTTCGGCCCATCGATCAACGCCTGCACGAACGAAAAATACTGATCCCGGTCCATCGGACAGTTGATGTAGTCCTTGCCGGTGCCGCCCGGTCCGACCTTGTCGTAGCGCGACTGGAACCAGCAGACGTCCATGTCGATCGTGTCGAAATGCACGATCGGGGCGATGGCGTCGAAGAAGGCAAGCGAATCGGCACCGGTCTCGGTACGGATCGCTTGTGCAAGCGAGGGCGCAGTCAGCGGACCGGTGGCGATGATCGCCTGGTCCCAGTCGGCAGGCGGCAGGCCGGAAATCTCCTCGCGCATGACCGTAATCAGCGGATGGGCTTCGATCTTCGCGGTGACGGCGGCCGAAAAACCGTCGCGGTCGACCGCCAGCGCACCGCCGGCCGGAACCTGGCTGGCGTCGCCGCTGGCCATGATGAGAGAACCTGCAAGCCGCATCTCGGCATGAAGCAGCCCGACCGCATTGGTCTCGGCGTCGTCGGAACGGAAGGAATTGGAGCAGACCAGTTCGGCCAGCCCTTCGGTTTTGTGGGCATCCGTCCCACGCACCGGGCGCATTTCGTGCAGGACGACCGGCACGCCCGCCTGGGCGATCTGCCAAGCGGCTTCCGAACCGGCAAGTCCGCCGCCGATAATGTGAATGGGGTTTGTGCTCATGGGCGCGGGAGATAGTCCCTTGCCGCGGTCTTTGCAATCACAAGGCAGCCGCGAGCGAACGGATCCGGGAGGCTGAAAAAACAACACCCGCCGGGGGAGGAGGTCCGGCGGGTGTCGTTTTGGCGGTCGATCCCAGGGAGGAGGAGGGGATCGACCCTATTCGTCATCGCCGGGGAGGAGGTCGGCTCTGACGAAATTTCGTCCGCATTTTTTCGAAGGGCGGAACCTTCTTGGGGAACAACGCCCGCCGGGGGAGGAGGTCCGGCGGGCGCCGTTTCGGTGGTCAACCCTCGGGAGGAGGTGAAGGCTGACCGTATCCGTCAGGGTCGGGGAGGAGGTCGACCCTGGCGAAATTCCTTAGAGCGCGCCCTTGCGGGCGACCGCCTTGATCTCGCCGCGGACAATGCCGAGGTCATGAAGCTGGCGGTTCGAAAGGCGGCCCAGCTCGAACACCGTGTCGCGATAAGCGCGCCAGTTGCGATAGTTGCGGATCAGGTTCATTTTCGTATTCTCTCAAACTCGATCGGATCGATCAGGATCCGGGGAAACTCAGGAGGTCTTGCGGGCCACGTAGGGGATGTCGCCCCTGCCAATTCCGAGGTCGCTCAGTTCGCGATTGCTCAGGCCGTTCAGTTCGGCGACGGCTTCGCGGTAACGACGCCAGTTGCGGTAGTTGCGGATCAGGTTCATCGTCTTTATCCGTTTTCGTCTTGCTTCGGATCGTCTGTCTCTTCGGTACGAGGCGAAGATAGGAGCACCTTTATCGATTTAAAAGCGCTGTTGGCGCATGGCAGCAATGCAAATTGTGCAACGCAACATGGCCGTCCCGTCGTGATCTCGTCACAATGGAGCCAGAATCGGAAAGAGGCGTAGCCTCAATGGTTTGCCGGCGCAGTTTGCTATTTCGACTGATATGATGGGGAAACCGTTCATGACCGGCTATTCGTCCAGGGTCAGACAGGACATCAAGCGCTGGCGGGCCGCCGGGCTGATCGACGCCCGAACAGCGGATGTGCTGAACCTCGATGTCGAGCAGAACGAGCGTCGCTCGCTGAGCTTCGGTTCCATCCTGGCGATGATGGCAGCCCTGTTGCTGGCGGCCGCCATCCTTGTTTTCATCGCCGCCAACTGGGAGGTGATCCCTCGCCTTGTGCGCGTCGGCGCTCTTTTTGCGCTCATTCTTGGGGGATATGTTGGCGGCGCGGTCCTGAGGAGCCGCGATCACCCGGCGATCGGCGAGGCGCTCTTCGTCGTCGGCGCGGCCGCATTCGGCGGCGCGATTGCCCTGATCGGCCAGATGTATCACCTGTCCGGCGACGAATCGTCTGCTCTCATGACCTGGTGCGCCGGCACCGCGCTCGCCGCGCTGCTGCTGCGCTCCAGCCCGCTGACGGTCGCGGCCGTCGCGATCGCCGACGCATGGCTGGCGGTGACGCTGTTCAACGGCTTCGAGATCTTCAGCTCGACCGAATTTCCGCACCTGTTCGTCGCGATTGTCGCCATCCTCTTTTGTCTGTCGTACTGGACGCGCAGCCAGCCGGCGCGACACCTCGCCCTGCTGTCGCTCATTCTCTATGCGGCGCTGTTCGCGGCGGACCATGACGTGGCGCAGGTGGCTGTGGCGCTGGCGGTCGTATCCGCCGCCTGCTTCGCTTTCGCCGTCCTTTCGCCTCGACCGGTCGACCGGATCGTCCAGTTGGGCGGGCGCCTGCCGCTGCATGGGCTGATCGGCTTCCTGACCGGCGTGTTGCTGCTGCAACTCGAATTTTCCGACAGTGACGTGCGGGGCTTCGCCGTCGCATCGGCGGTTGCGCTGGCCGGCATCGCCGTCGCGATCGTGCTGGCGGGACGCGATAGCAGGGGGCTGCGCTGGATCGCATATCTCGGCTTCGCGCTCGAACTTTTCATCATCTATGCCGTCACGATGCAGACCATGCTCGGCACTGCCGGCTTCTTCCTTGTCGCCGCCATCATCCTCGGCATCGTTGCCGTGGCCATTATCAGGATAGAAAAACGTCTGGGCCGGTTGGTGGCGCGGGAGGTTGCGGCATGAGCGCGAAAAGGCTGATTGCCGCCGCCTTCGCCGTGGCATTCCTCCAGATCGGTTTTCTCGGCTGGATGATCGCCGGCAGGGCCGCCATCCTGCGTGACGGCAGGGAGATTGTCCTTAAAGTGGAGCCTGTCGATCCGCGCGACCTGCTGCGCGGCGACTATGTGCGGCTGACCTACGAGATTTCGCGCATCCCGGCAAAACTGGTCACAAACGCCCCGGCCGACGGAATTACTCGGGATCAGCAGACGATCGTCGTCAGGCTGACGAAAGGCGACGACGGCACATGGCATCCGCAGATGGCGTGGCTCGGCTCTCCGCCTCAAGCGGCAGGACCGGATGCGGTCGACATCGCCGGTACGATCAAAGCCGGCTCGTCTCTCGGCGATAGTGACGCGACGCTTTGGCCGGACTACGGCATCGAACGCTTCTACCTGCCCGAGGGGGAGGGGAAGGCGATCGAAAAGGACATACGCACCCGGCCTTTCCAGGTGAAGATCGCAGTGTCGAAATCCGGCCAGGCGCAAATCAAGGCTCTTATGGACGGAGCCGCCACGTTGTTCGACGAGCCGCTCTACTGACGCCCTGCGGCCCTGATCGGGGTAGCTTCGACCCAATCTCGGCCCGGCAATCTCGACATTGACAGGGCGGTTCCTACGTGGGATTTGCCGGTGGTCGTGCGGATGTGGCGGAATTGGTAGACGCCCTGGATTTAGGTTCCAGTGCCGAAAGGCGTGGGGGTTCGAGTCCCTTCATCCGCACCAGTTTTCGATCTCGCCTATGTTGACCGGTTTTACCTTTGTCACGAAAGCGCCTTCCGCCATGCTTTCGGCGGCTTTGTGCGTCCTGTTGCGGATAGCGAAGATGGTTGAAAATCCGGCTCGCCTGTGACAAAAGGCGTGTCGAATGTGACGGGATGCCAGGGTCCGCTTCTGTAGAATGTGATAAGAAGTCGGAAAAGCAAGGACTTAATCACATTTTGGAGCGTGTCTCGAAAGCTTTGGCCTGCGGCAGCGGCCAGGTTGGCGAATCCCGCGCCAAAGCCATCCTGGCCAAGATTGTTCGGTAGGGCTGCAAGCGGCGGGTTCCGCTTCGACGGTCCGATTGATTGAAACAAAGGTTTGATGATGCAGGTCACCGAAACGCTCAACTCCGGCCTCAAGCGCGAGATCAAGGTCATCGTGCCGGCTTCCGACATGGAAGCCAAGCTCATGACACGGCTGTCCGACGCCCGCGACAAGGTCCGCATCAATGGCTTTCGTCCGGGCAAGGTGCCGATGCAGCATCTGCGCAAGATGTACGGCAAGTCCTTCATGGCCGAGGTCGTGAACGAAATCCTCAATGATTCCCGTTCGATCATCACCGGCCGCGGCGAGAAGGCCGCGATGCAGCCCGAAGTCGTGATGACCGAGGACGAGAAGGAAGCCGAGAAGATCCTGGCCGGCGGCGCCGACTTCGAGTTCCAGCTGAACTACGAAGTCATTCCGCCGATCGACATCAAGGACTTCGCCAACATCAAGGTGACGCGGCCGATCTACGACGTGCCCGAGAGCGAGATCGACGAGCAGGTCCAGCGCGTCGCCGAATCCGCCCGTACCTACGAGGCCAAGGACGGCAAGGCCGCCGAAGGCGACCGGGTGACGATCGATTATGTCGGCAAGATCGACGGCGAGGCCTTCGCAGGCGGCGCCGGCAACGACCAGCCGCTGGTGCTGGGCTCCAAGGAATTCATTCCCGGCTTCGAGGATCAGTTGATCGGCGCCAAGGCCGGTGACGAGAAGCAGGTGACGGTCACCTTCCCGGAGAACTATCAGGCCGCCCATCTGGCCGGCAAGGAAGCGACCTTCGACGTGACCGTCAAGGAAGTCGCCAAGCCCGGCAAGCTCGAGGTCAACGACGAGACCGCCAAGAGCCTCGGCCTTGAATCGCTGGAGCGCCTGCGTGAGATCGTCAAGGGGCAGATCGAGAACCAGTTCGGTTCGATGACGCGCCAGAAGGTGAAGCGTCAGCTTCTTGATCAGCTCGATTCCGAATATCGGTTCGAGGCGCCTTCCAAGCTCGTCGAGGCCGAGTTCAACAATATCTGGACCCAGGTGAACCGCGACCTCGAGGCAGCCGGCCGCACCTTCGCCGATGAGGACACCACCGAGGAAGAGGCGCGCGCCGAATATATGCGCCTCGCCGAGCGCCGCGTGCGGCTTGGCCTTGTGCTCGCCGAGATCGGCGAGAAGGCCGGCGTGACCGTGTCCGACGAGGAACTCCAGCGCTCGCTGTTCGAGCAGGTCCGCCGCTTCCCCGCCAACCAGCAGCAGGAAGTGTTCGAGTTCTACCGCTCCAATCCGGAAGCACTCAACTCGCTGCGCGCGCCTCTGTTCGAGGAGAAGGTCGTCGATCACCTGCTCGGTCAGATTTCGGTCACCGACAAGAAGGTGAGCAAGGACGAGCTGATGGCCGAGGACGACGAGGCCGAGACCGCAGCCAAGCCGGCGAAGAAGGCTTCGGCCAAGAAGGCCGACAAGGCTGAAGCCGGCGAAGAGCCCAAGAAGAAAGCCGCGCCGAAGAAGAAGGCCGCGGCGAAGGACGCCGAGTAGGCTGCTCCGAAACCATTACCGGGAAGGCCGCCGCAAGGCGGCCTTTTTCGTTTGCGCCGCGGCCGGATAGCTATGGTTCCCGGCGGGGCTCGATCGTAGGTGGCACGGAGAGGCTCAGGCGCCGTCGTCGACGGTCGATCTTGCCCCGCCGCTCTACAGCATCACACGTTTGATCGTATTCATATGTCGTGCCGCAAGTTTCTGTTTTTTCGAATGTCGTTGTCCCAAAACCGCCGCGCACTTTTGAACGACATGCCTAGATCAGCGCCAACCCCTTCATCGAGACATGACCCTTCTTGCCGATGATGATGTGGTCGTGCACGGTCAGGCCGAGCCTTTTCCCCGCTTCGACGATTTCCCTGGTCATCTCGATATCGGCGCGCGAGGGCGTCGGGTCGCCCGAAGGGTGATTGTGGACGAGGACGATCGCCGTGGCGGAGAGGTCGAGGGCGCGCTTGACCACTTCGCGCGGATAGACCGGCGTATGGTCAACCGTTCCTGTCTGCTGCACTTCGTCGGCGATCAGTGCGTTCTTCTTGTCGAGGAAGAGGATGCGGAACTGCTCACGCTCCTCGAAGGCCATCGCCGCGCGGCAATAGTCGATCACCTGTGCCCATGAGGACAGCGTCTGCCTTGCCTTGAGATCGCTGCGCAGCATGCGATGCGCAGCGGCGGCGATGATCTTGAGGTCGAGCGCGACGGCGGGGCCGACCCCCTTGACCTCGCACAACAGACGCTCGGGGGCTCCCAATACCTCGGCCAGCGTGCCGAAGCGGACGAGCAGCGCCTTGGCGACGGGCTTGGTGTCGGAACGCGGGATGAGCCGGAAGAGGAGAAGCTCCAGCATCTCGTAGTCGGGCAGGGCGCCGTGCCCCGCCGTGACGAAGCGTTCGCGAAGACGGTCGCGGTGGCCGATATAATGAGGCTTGGCCGCCGCGTCAGCCGGAGCGCGGGCAAGCGGTTGCAACGGTTGCTCGCCGAGAAATCCCCGTTCCGTGTCCTGATCGTCGCCCAATCGGTACCCCCGAGGCGATCATAGCTCATGTCGGGGCGATATTGAAAAGCCCGCAGGCGCGCTTTTCACAGGCAGCGTGGCGATCAGGCGAGACTCGGGCGATCCAGCCCGGCGGGCGAAAGCGTGAAGATCTCGCATCCCGTCTCGGTGACGCCGACCGTATGCTCGTACTGCGCCGACAGAGAACGGTCGCGGGTGACGGCGGTCCAGCCGTCGGAAAGGACCTTCACATGCGGGCGTCCGAGATTGATCATCGGCTCGATGGTGAAGATCATGCCGGGACGCATTTCCACGCCCTCATTGGCGTTGCCGTAATGCAGGATGTTGGGCGCGTCATGGAAAAGCAGCCCGACGCCATGCCCGCAGAAGTCGCGGACCACGGAGCAGCGCTCGCCCTCGGCGTAACTCTGGATCGCCGCGCCGATCACGCCCGTGCGCGCCCCCGGCTTCACGGCGGCCACGCCGCGCATCAGGCACTCATGCGTGACCTCGAGCAGGCGTTCGGCGGCGCGCTTGATCTGGCCGACCGGATACATGCGGCTGGAATCGCCGTGCCAGCCGTCGAGGATATAGGTGACGTCGATGTTGACGATGTCGCCTTCCCGCAGAGGCTTGTCGTCCGGAATGCCGTGGCAGACAACATGGTTGATCGAGGTGCAGACCGACTTGGTGTAGCCGCGATAGTTCAGCGTCGCGGGTATGGCGCCATGATCCATGCCGAACTCGAAGACGAAGCGGTCTATGGCGTTGGTCGTCACGCCCGGTTTCACTATCGTCGCGAGTTCGTCGAGGCAGCGCGCGGTGAGATCGCAGGCCTTGCGCATGCCTGCGAAGCCGTCCTCGCCGTAAAGGCGAATCTGGCCGGTGTTGCGGAGCGGCGCCTCCGCGGCATCGAGATAGGTGACCATGTGAACTGCTGGCTCGAGGATTGATCCGCCTATCATGTGACACCGAACGGGCTTCGCTTCAACCTTTGACTGGAACCGAAGCCGCCGCGGGCGGCAAATGGCGCATAAACGGGTGCTGATACCGCGTTGCAACAAAGGTGCCGCAATGCCGACATAATGCCGAACAATTGAAATCTTAACGCAACCTTTCCATCTGAGTGGCGTTGCGCCCACGCAGGGCCGACAGGAAAGACACGTCATGGACAATTCGCATTTCGCCGTCCCCGTCCGGGTGAGCACGCTCCCGGAAATGCCGATCGAAGAGATCTACAGCGTCGAGCAGGCCCTCGACGTGCTGGCCGAATGGCCGAAGGGACGCCAGGGCAAGCTCTACCAGGCGGCGTTCAACGCCTGCTTCGGCGCCAGTGTTGGCGTCGTCTCCACCGAAGAGGCCTGCCGCGCGTTCGCCGCCTTCTGCCGGGTCAGCGGCATCATGGCCAAGGACATGATGAAGCCGAAGAAGGGCGCTGAACAGCCAAGGCTGATGTAGCCGGCGTTTCAGCCAACTATTCGCATCAGAAAGACAAAGCCCCGAAGCGACGCTCCGGGGCTTTGTCTTTGCAACTCATCGAATCCGTCGGGCTCAGAAGAAGCCCTTGCGCTGCCACCAGCCGCCGCGCTTCGGCTTTTCAGCCGCCGGCGCCTCGTCGGAGGAACCGGACACGACCGAGGAAACTACCGGCTCCGCTGGTGCCTGCTCGGTCGAAGTCTTACGGCGCGACGACCGTGCCTTGGGCTTGGCTTCCTCGGCGGCAACCGTGGTCGCCTTTTCGTCCGGTCCATTCTCCTCGCCGGTGGCCGCCTTCGCTTCGGTCACCGCTGGCTCGGCTACCGTCTCCTCGGCGGCTTTCTTTGCCTTTGCGGTGCGGCGCGTCCGCTTCGGTTTCTGTTCCGGAGCGTCGTCATTGGCGGCGACAGGCGAATCCGCCTCCACCGGCGCGGGCGCTTCGGCTTCCGGCTCCGCGGCCGCCTGAGCCTCCGCCTGTTCGCCGGAGGCCTCCTCGGTCACGGTCTCGGCGTCGCCATCTTCGCGACGATTACGCTTGCCGCCGCGCTTGCCGCGCCGACGCTTCTTGGCAGACGTGTCCTCGGCGGACGCCTCCGTGGCATCGGCCTCCGCGGCGTCCTCATTTGCATCCTCGGAAGCCTGGACGTCACCATCGTCCTGCGTGGGGGCCGCCTGGTCGCCGTCGCGATCGCGCCCACCACGGCGGCGGCGCCGGCGCCTGCGCTTGCGCTGGCCTTCAACCTGGTCTGCCTGCCGCTCCGGCTGGCGCGGGGCGGTTTCCTCGGCCTCGTCGGTCTCGTCGTCCTCGACGACGATCTCGTCCTCGGGTTCCTCGGCGGCGGCGAAGGGCAGGGCGCGGACTTCCGTGAACCCTTCCGGCTTTTCCGCGACCGCGCCGCGTACGATGACGTAGTGCTGCGTGCTGACGCTGTCGTCCGCCTCGATGGCGATGGTCACGCCGAAGCGCTGCTCCATCTCGACCAGTGTGGAGCGCTTGTGGTTGAGCACGTAGAGCGCGGTGGCGACCGGAGTCTTGACCGTGATGTGATGCCGGGAATCCTTGAGCAGGAATTCCTCGATCCCCCGCACCACCAGCAGCGCCACCGAGGAGTCGGAACGGACATGGCCCGTGCCGCCACAATGCGGGCAGGGCTTCATGGTCGATTCGAGCACCGAGGCGCGGATGCGCTGGCGGCTCATCTCCATGAGGCCGAAATGCGAGATGCGGCCGACCTGAATGCGGGCGCGGTCGTTCTTGAGGCAATCCTTCAGCTTCTTCTCGACCGCCCGGTTGTTCCGGTTCTCCTCCATGTCGATGAAGTCGATGACGATCAGTCCGGCGAGGTCGCGCAGGCGCAACTGCCGCGCCACTTCCTCCGCCGCTTCCAGATTGGTCTGGAGCGCGGTGTCCTCGATGTTGTGCTCGCGCGTCGAGCGGCCGGAGTTGACGTCGATGGCGACCAGCGCCTCGGTCTGGTTGATGATGAGGTATCCGCCGCTCTTCAGCGTCACCTGCGGCTGCACCATCCTGTCGAGCTGCGCCTCGATGCCGGCGCGCGCGAAGATGGGCGTCGCGTCGCGATAGGGCTGGACCACCTTGGCGTGGCTCGGCATCAGCATGCGCATGAAATCCTTGGCCTCGCGATAGCCTTCGTCGCCGGAAACCAGGATTTCGTCGATGTCCTTGTTGTAGAGATCGCGAACCGAGCGCTTGATCAGCGACCCTTCCTCATAGACGAGGGCAGGGGCGCTGGATTGAAGCGTCAGGCTGCGGACATTTTCCCACAGCCGCATCAGGTATTCGTAGTCGCGCTTGATCTCCGCCTTGGTGCGGCTCTCGCCGGCGGTGCGCAGGATGACGCCCATGCCCTGCGGCACTTCGAGGTCGGCAACCACTTCCTTGAGGCGCTTGCGGTCCTGCGCATTGGTGATCTTGCGCGAGATGCCGCCGCCGCGCGCGGTATTGGGCATCAGCACCGAATAGCGGCCGGCGAGCGAGAGATAGGTAGTGAGCGCCGCGCCCTTGTTGCCGCGCTCTTCCTTGACCACCTGCACGAGCAGGATCTGCCGGCGCTTGACGACTTCCTGGATCTTGTACTGGCGGCGCGTCGGCTTGCGGCGCGCGCGCACTTCGTCGAGCGCGTCCTCGGCGCCGACCGACTCGATTTCGTGGCCGTCGCCGTTCGAGGCGTGGTCATCCGAAGAGTGGTCGTCATCGGCGGCGTCATGGTCGTCGCCGCTCTCGTCGGCGGGTTCCCTGGCCTCGTCCGGGACCTCTTCCGATACGATCTCGGCATCGGCGCTGGCAGCTATGGTGACGTTGGTTTCGTCATCGAGGACGGCGGTCTCGGCCGCGTCGCCGTCGACAGCGGTCGCCTCGTCATCGTCAACGTCCTGTGCGGTGTTCCCGTCCGCTGCGTTTTCGGTCGCGCGCGTCTCGTCGCCATGATTGCGGTTGCGGCCGCGGCGGCGTCCGCGGCGTCCCTTGCCGCGCTCCTGCCGCTGCTCGCCGGCGTTCTCTTCGTTCTCCTCGTCTTCGGCTTCCTGCGCTTCCGCGCGCAGCAACGCCTGACGATCGGCGACCGGGATCTGGTAGTAGTCGGGATGGATTTCGCTGAAGGCGAGGAAACCGTGCCGGTTTCCGCCATATTCGACGAAGGCTGCCTGAAGGGAAGGTTCGACGCGGGTTACGCGGGCGAGGTAGATGTTTCCTTTGAGCTGCTTCTTGTCCTGGGATTCGAAATCAAATTCTTCGATACGGTTACCGCGAACGACAACGACGCGGGTTTCCTCCGGGTGGGAGGCGTCTATCAGCATTTTGTTGGGCATTATTGCGTTTCCTCCCGGCACCCGCCAGCAACGGCCGGACGGGGAAAGCCCGTCGCCGTGAAGCCTGGTGATTGTGGGTGCCGGATAATTGAACGGTCGCTACGAGGGGGCAAGACGCGAAGAAGATGCCGCCCGCTGCCGTCACGGCGCGGTTCATTGCGGATCTTGTTGTCTTTGCGCCTGAAGCCATGGAGACTCAGCGAACCTTTTTGAACCAAAGCCCGGAAACCCGGACCAGCTAGATGCTCTGCAAACAGAGCCGGCGCAGGTTGCAACCCTTGCCGTTTGCCTTCACGCAGACGCTTCCCCCGCCACGGGCGCACGCCTGCGAAATCCAATCGCAATCGCCTGATCCTGTCGTGCCGCCGAACTGTGGGCGGCGTACCGATCTTCCCTGGACCGCGGTACAAGTGCGGGTGGAAAACCGGTTGCAGAATTGCAACGATCCACCGTCGCTTTTATGATTTGGCGTGTGGGAAGGCAACCCCGATTTCCCGCGCCGGCAAAAAGCACTGTCGTTGTGGAATGTCCGGAACGGGCGCGGCGGCGACGCTTGAAAAGGCTTGGTTAACCTTCTCTGGATACCAATCGTTAATCACGGTTGCGGCACTGCCGCACCACCGTCACCGGCCGCATGAAGCCAAACCGGGAGCGACTGGCACCGAGATGGGGCTGAAAGCATCGACAATCAAGAGGTTGCGGCAGATGCCGCGCATGCAGTCCTGTTGCTGCGCGCTCCTGCTTGCGGCCGTGCTCGTCGCCTTTGGCGGGATGGCCGCGACGGCGCAGCCGCGCGACCGGGCCGCGGAAACGCCGGCGGCTGCCGATCCCGCGGCGCCCGCCGAAGCCAGCCCGCAATTCATCAAGGCGCGCGACTACAAGATGGCGGGTGACGCTTCCGACATGCGCGTCGTCGTCAATTTCGACGGCGAGCCGAATCCCAGATGGTTCCTGCTGCGCGGGCCGGACCGCCTGGTCATCGATCTGCCGAACACGAAATTGTTCTTCGATGCGGATGACGTGAAGGCGAGGGGGTTGGTCCGCAGCGTGCGCTATGGCGCGACCGCCAACGGCGCGTCGCGGCTCGTCCTTGCCGGCAAGGGACCGTTCATCGTCGACAAGCTCGACGTGTTGAAGAACGAGGACGGCCAGGGCTACCGCATGGCGATCGACATTTCGGCCGCGTCGCAGCGCGAATTCGACGCCGCGCTGGCCGATCAGGTCCTCTCCACCGGCTCCACCGTGTCCGGCAGCAAGGGTGAGCGCGTCGGGACCGGACCGATCGCCACGCCGGACCATCGCTTCACCGTCGTCATCGATCCGGGACATGGCGGCATCGACGGCGGTGCAGAGGGCATTACCGGGGCGATCGAAAAGAACGTCACGCTGGCCTTCGCCACCGAACTGAGGAACCAACTCGTCAAGACCGGGAAGTACGACGTCTTCATGACCCGCGAGAGCGACGTCTACCTGCGCCTGGACGATCGCGTGCGCATCGCCAGGCAGCACGGGGCGGACCTGTTCATCTCGATCCATGCCGACACCATCGCCGTGAAGGGCCTGCGCGGCGCTACGGTCTACACGGTTTCCGACAAGGCTTCCGATCCGGAGGCGCAGGCGCTCGCCGACCGCGAGAACCTGTCCGATCAGTTTGCGGGCATGGAGATCAAGGACGACAATCAGGAAGTGACGGATATCCTGATCGACCTCATCCGGCGCGAGACGCATTCCTTCTCGCTCAGTTTCGCGCATACGCTGGTCGGCCAGCTGTCCAGCACGGTCAACCTGATCAACAAGCCGCATCGCGAAGCGGGTTTCCGCGTGCTGAAGGCGCCCGACATTCCGTCCGTGCTCGTCGAGCTGGGCTACTTGTCCAATCCCAAGGACGAGGCCGAACTGATGGATCCGGATTGGCGGGACAAGGCGGCGGCATCGATCACGAAGGCTGTGGCGCTGTTTGCCGCGGCACATGCGCGGGCCGGCGGCTAGCGATGCGGCACGGTCTCCACAAGCCCTTGCGGCGTTGCCTGGTGACAACACAGAGAGTGTTACTTTTCGACTTTATGAGCCGAATGGGCCGGCTGCCGCATTTTGTCCACATCAGAGCGACATGGGGTTTGGCTCGCGGCCTGGAACCGTCCCGACATCTTGCGCCTTGCGCTGTCTGGTTTAGGACAGAGCCGAACCCCGGACTGGAGCGGGCATGATTCGTCTCATCGGTTATTTCTTCGGCATCGGAACGACGCTGGCGCTTCTGGTCGCGGCGGGCGTCGCCGTTTATGTCGGCCATCTCGCCAAGGACCTGCCCGATTACGAGGTGCTCGCCAAGTACGAGCCTCCGGTGACGACGCGCATTCACGCCGACGACGGATCGCTGATGGCCGAATATGCCCATGAGCGCCGTCTTTATCTGCCGATTCAGGCGATCCCCGACCGCATCAAGGCCGCCTTCCTGTCGGCCGAGGACAAGAATTTCTACAGCCATCCGGGCATCGACATCCAGGGCATCGCACGCGCTGCGCTGCGGTACGCGACGGGCGGCCCGATGCAGGGCGGCTCGACCATCACCCAGCAGGTGGCGAAGAACTTCCTGCTGACCAACGAGCAGACCATCGACCGCAAGATCAAGGAAGCGATCCTGTCGTTCCGCATCGAACAGGCCTACCCGAAGGACCGTATCCTCGAACTCTATCTCAACGAAATCTATTTCGGACTGGGCGCCTACGGCGTGGCCGGTGCCGCGCTGACCTATTTCGACAAGTCGGTCAACGAATTGACGGTGGCTGAGGCGGCCTATCTGGCTGCCCTGCCGAAGGGACCTTCGAACTACCATCCCTTCAAACACACCAAGCGGGCGATCGAACGGCGCAACTGGGTGATCGACCAGATGGTCGAGAATGGCTACGTGACGAGGGAAGAGGGCGACAAGGCCAAGGCCGAGCCGCTCGGCGTGACGCCTCGGCGCAACGGCAACTACCTGTTCGCCGGCGAGTATTTCACCGAGGAAGTGCGCCGTCAGATCATCGCGCGCTACGGCGAGAACGCGTTGTACGAAGGCGGCCTTTCGGTGCGCACCACGCTCGACCCGCGCCTGCAGCGGCTGGCCCGCAAGACCATGCAGAACGGCCTCATCAAATATGACACGCTGCGCGGCTACCGCGGCCCGGTGAAGACCATCGACGTCTCGGGCGACTGGGGCGTCCCTCTCGGTGAGATCAAGGACCTCGGCGACGTGCCCGAATGGACGCTCGCCGTCGTGCTGGAAAGCGACAAATCGGGCCTCACTGTCGGCTTGCAGCCCAAGCACGAGGTGTCCGGCGCGCTCGACAAGGAGCGTGCCCAGGCGACCGTCGCCAAGGACGACATGAGCTGGGCGATGCGCTACAAGAAGGACGGCAAGACGCTGAAGGCGAAATCTCCTGCCGATGTCCTCAAGCCCGGCGACGTCATCTACGTGCAGAAGAAGGACGATGGCGACGGCTACATGCTGCGCCAGGTGCCGGAGGTCGAAGGCGGCATGGTGGTGATGGACCCGCATACGGGTCGCGTGCTCGCCATGGTCGGTGGCTTCTCCTATGCCGAATCCCAGTTCAATCGTGCCACCCAGGCGATGCGCCAGCCCGGCTCTTCGTTCAAGCCGATCGTCTATTCGGCCGCGCTCGACAACGGCTACACGCCGGCCTCCGTCATCATGGACGGACCGATCACCATCCAGACCGGCAACACGACCTGGACGCCGAAGAACTATGACGGGCGCACCGCCGGCCCCGCCACCCTGCGTTCCGGCATCGAGCGCTCGCGCAACCTGATGACGGTGCGCCTCGCCAACGACATGGGCATGAAGCTGGTGGTGGAATATGCCGAGCGCTTCGGCGTCTACGATCATCTGGCGCCCTATCTGCCGATGGCGCTGGGCGCCGGCGAGACGACCGTCATGCGCATGGTCACCGCCTATTCGATCATGGCCAACGGCGGCAAGTCGATCAAACCTTCGCTCATCGATCGCATCCAGGACCGCTACGGCAAGACAGTGTTCAAGCAGGACGAGCGGACCTGCGAGGGCTGCAACGCCACCGAATGGCACAACCAGCCCGAACCCGAGCTGATCGACAATTCCGAGCAGGTGCTCGACCCTATGACCGCCTACCAGATCACCTCCATGATGGAGGGCGTCGTCCAGCGTGGTACGGCGGTGACGGTCTCGCAGCTCGGCTATCCGATCGCCGGCAAGACCGGCACCACCAACGACGAGAAGGACGCCTGGTTCATCGGCTTCACGCCCAACATCGTGGTGGGCCTCTACATGGGCTACGATCAGCCGCGCGGCCTCGGCCACGGCGCCACCGGCGGCGGCCTCGCCGCGCCGATCTTCAAGAACTTCATGAAGACCTACCTTGTCGGCCAGCCCAAGATCGACTTCAAGGTGCCGGAAGGTATGAAGCTCATCGCCATCAACCGCAAGACGGGCATGAGGGCCAATCCGGGCGACCCGGGCGCGTTCATCGAGGCGTTCAAGCCCGGCACCGGTCCGGCCGACAGCTACTGGGTGATCGGCATGGGCGACGACGGCTCTAACGGCCCCGGCGCGGCGCTGTCTCCCGGGGCGGCGCAGGCCATCCAGGGCGGCGGCGGCGGACTTTATTGACGCCTTTCGTCATCCCGGCCGTGAGGGCGGGTTGAGTGCTTCTACTTACGTCATTCCGGGCTCCGCTGCGCGGCCTCGGAATGACGATCTGCGTGAGAATGGCTTTGATTTTCGGGATGACGCGGTAGCCGGTTGGCCGACGCCTCTCCGATCCATTTCGCTTTACACGCTCCGGTGCGCTGCCTATGTATCGCGCCGACCAATCAACCTCTTGCATCGGAACAGCATCGTGCGCGCGGAAACGCAGAACATCATCGACGAGATCAGGCAGGCGATTACCCTGCTGAGGAGGCATCTTTGACTGGGATCAGGCTCTCAAGCGGCTTGAATACCTGAACGCGCGCGCCGAGGATTCGGCGCTGTGGAACGATCCGGCAGAAGCGCAGAAGCTGATGCGCGAGCGCCAGGGTCTCGAAGACGGCATCGGCGCGGTCAAGGGGCTGACGCAGGCGCTGGACGACAATATCGGGCTGATCGAGCTCGGCGAGGAAGAAGACGACGCTTCCATCGTCGAGGAAGCCGAGGCGGCGCTGCGCTCCATGAAGGGCGAGGTGAGGGCGCGCCAGATCGAGACCATGCTGTCGGGTGAGGCCGACGCCAACGACACCTATCTCGAAATCCACGCCGGCGCCGGCGGCACCGAGAGCCAGGACTGGGCGAACATGCTGCTGCGCATGTATACGCGCTGGGCCGAGCGCCGCGGCTTCAAGGTCGAGGTGCTGGAAATCCACGACGGCGAGGAAGCCGGCATCAAGTCGGCCACGGTGCTGATAAAGGGCCACAACGCCTATGGCTGGCTCAAGACGGAATCGGGCGTCCACCGGCTGGTGCGCATCTCGCCCTACGATTCCAACGCGCGGCGCCACACCTCCTTCGCTTCGGCCTGGGTCTATCCGGTGATCGACGATTCGATCGAGATCGATGTGTCGGAATCCGATGTTCGCATCGATACGTATCGCTCGTCCGGGTCGGGCGGCCAGCATGTCAACACGACGGACTCGGCGGTGCGCATCACCCATCTGGCCACCGGCATCGCGGTCGCCTGCCAGGCGGAGCGCTCCCAGCACAAGAACCGGGCCAAGGCATGGGAAATGCTGCGCTCGCGTCTCTACGAAGAAGAGCTGAAGAAGCGCGAGGCCGCCGCCAACGCAACGGAAGCCTCGAAGAGCGACATCGGCTGGGGGCACCAGATCCGCTCTTATGTGCTGCAGCCATACCAGTTGGTGAAGGACCTGCGCACCGGCGTCGAATCGACCAGTCCGTCCTCCGTGCTCGACGGCGACCTCGACGATTTCATGGAGGCGTCGCTCTCCCAGCGCATCGAGGGTGGCAGCGGCCAGCCGGTCGCCGACCTGGATTGACCGGGCGACTTCGAGGTTGCTTGCAGGGGCATATCGGGGCCCGCTGACGAACAAATGCGGCAAAAGCCGTGGATCGCGGCATCGGCCGTGTCCGCATTTCGCCGCATTGTGTGCTACAAGTCGCGCCGAAGGACGACCGGGCGGCATCGATGCGCCTGTAATGTGAGAGGGAAACCTATGAAGAAGGCCGTACTTGCCGTGATGGCGACGTCGTTTCTCGTCGCCGCCTGCACCACCGATCCCTATACGGGCGAACAGAAGGTTTCGAATACGGCGGGCGGCGCCGTGCTCGGCGGCCTGGCAGGCGCCGCGCTCGGCACGCTTGCCGGCGGCAACGACCGCCGCAACGCGCTGATCGGTGCGGGCGTCGGCGCACTGGCCGGCGGCGCCATCGGCTCCGTGATGGACCAGAACGAAAACGCGCTGCGGGCCCAGCTTCAGGGCACCGGCGTCAGCGTCACCCGCAACGGCAACCAGATCATCCTGAACATGCCGTCGGACATCACCTTCGCCACCGATCAGGATACGGTGAAGCCCGAGTTCTATCAGGTGCTGAATTCGGTCGCGCTGGTGCTGAAGAAGTACAACCAGACGCTGGTCGACGTGTTCGGACACACCGACTCGACCGGCAGCGAGCAGCATAATCTCGACCTGTCGCAGCGCCGCGCGCTGGCGGTGGCCAACTACCTGTCGGCGCAGGGCGTCGATTCGCGCCGCTTCGCCGTCACCGGCTTCGGCGAGTCGCGCCCGATCGCCTCGAACGCGACGGCCGAGGGCCGGTCGCAGAACCGTCGCGTGGAAATCCAGCTTTCGCCGCTGACCTGAGCGGTTCGAGCACAGGCAGAAAAATGAACGGCCCCTCAGAGGGGCCGTTTTCATATAGGGTCAGGTTTTTCCCAGGCGGGAAGTCGGCACCGCAAGCTTGCCGGCAGCGGTCAGGCCTTGACGGGGATATTCATGAACGCCGGTACGTCCTCGCCGAAGCCGACGACCTTGTTGTCGTCGTCCTCGTCATCGCGGCGGCGTCGGCTGCCGCGCATCTCGCGCTGAGCCCTGTCTTCGTCGGCAGACTTGCGCTCGGCGTTATCGGAACGGATCGCAGCCTTGCGGGTGCGGCGCTCGTCACCGTCGGTCGCCTCACGCTTCGACGGCTTCTCGGCCTTTTCGTCGGTTCTGCCGCGCGTCTTGCGATCCCCGTCCCTGCGCTCACCGTCCTTTCGACTGGACCGCTTCGCGCCGCCGCGACCGCGTCGCGGCGCTTCGTCCTCGCTGTCACTGGCCGACAGGGTCGAGAGATCGCCGTCCAGCCACTCGATCTCCTTGCCGATCAGCCTCTCGATGGCGTCGACATATTTGGTGTCGGACCTGGTGGCGATGGTGAAGGACTTGCCGGAGCGCCCAGCGCGGCCGGTGCGGCCGATGCGGTGGACATAGTCTTCGGCGTGGATCGGCACGTCGTAGTTGAAGACGTGGCTGACGTCGGGGATATCGAGCCCGCGCGCTGCGACGTCGGAGGCGACCAGCAGCTTGAGCTTGCCGTCGCGGAAATTGGCCAGCATGGTCATGCGCGCGCGCTGGTCCATGTCGCCATGCAGGGCGCCGGCGTCGAATTCGTGCTTGACCAGCGAGCGGAACAGCTCCGACACTTCCACTTTGCGATTGCAGAAGATGATGGCGTTCTTGATGCCGTCGCCTTCTTCCCGGATCAGATTGCGCAGGGTCTCGCGCTTGTCCCAGGACTTGGAACCAGACTTGACCAGTCGTTGCGTCACCGTCGAGGCGGTGGTTGCTGCTTTCGCCACCTCCACGCGCACCGGCGCGTGCAGGAACTGCTCGGTCAGCTTGGTGATTTCCGGCGGCATCGTAGCCGAGAAGAACAGCGTCTGACGAGTGAAGGGGATGAGCTTGCAGATGCGCTCGATGTCGGGGATGAAGCCCATGTCGAGCATACGGTCCGCCTCATCGATGACGAGGATTTCCACGCCGGTCAAGAGCAGCTTGCCGCGCTCGAAATGATCAAGCAGGCGGCCGGGCGTGGCGATGAGCACGTCGGCACCGCGTTCGAGCTTGCGTTCCTGCTCGTCGAACGAGACGCCGCCGATCAGCAGCGCCACGGTCAGCTTGTGGTTCTTGCCGTATTTGACGAAGTTCTCTTCGACCTGCGCCGCCAGTTCCCGCGTCGGCTCGAGGATGAGGGTGCGCGGCATGCGCGCCCGTGCCCGACCCTTTTCCAGCCGGGTGATCATCGGCAGAACGAAAGCCGCCGTCTTGCCGGTGCCGGTCTGGGCGATGCCCAGCACGTCCTTGCCCTGCAAGGCATGCGGGATCGCGCCGGCCTGGATCGGCGTCGGCTGCGTATAGCCGGCATCGGTAACTGCGGACAGAACCTTCGGCGACAAGCCGAGGTCCGAAAAAAGCAACGCTTCTGGCGCGGTCTGGGTGTCTGAGGACAAAATCTGGCTGTCTTCGCTTTCGGAGGAGCGCGGCGCAGAGCGCCGTGGCAGGCGCCCCGCACCTGCAATATGGTGCACCGCGATAGGCGTTGCCCCGCAATTTGTCAACTTAAAGGGTTGTCATGAAGCTGCCAATCATAACCTAACCTTAACCACCAGCGTTAATGCGCGGTGCGAATCAGTATCGGAATTGCTCGGCTAGTATCCGTTCATTCCAGGAATGGCTCGGATCGAACAGGAGCGTGGCGGTGCGGTCGGGCGATTCGCGCACCGTGACGGTCGCGACGGCCTTCACCTCGGTATGATCGGCGGCCGCGTTCACCGGCCGCTTGTCCGCTTCCAGAATGTCGAAACGCACCGTGGCCTTGTTCGCCAGCAGCGCCCCCCGCCAACGGCGAGGCCGGAAAGGGCTGACCGGGGTCAGCGCGAGCAGCGGCGCGTCGAGCGGCAGGATGGGGCCGTGCGCGGAAAGGTTATAGGCCGTCGAGCCGGCGGGCGTGGCGACCATGACGCCGTCGCAGGACAGTTCCTCCAGCCGTATCTGGTCGTCCACGGCGATCCGGATCTTGGCCGTCTGGTAGGACTGGCGCCACAGCGCCACCTCGTTGATCGCCAGCGCGAAAACGGTTTCGCCGCTGGTCGTCACGGCTTCCATCTCGAGCGGCCTGATCGTTTCGGACACCGCGGCGGCGACGCGCTCGGCAAGCCCGCCGACCCGGTATTCGTTCATCAGGAAGCCGATGGTGCCGCGGTTCATGCCGTAGACCTTCTGGCCGCTGCCCATGGTCTCGCGCAACGTCTGAAGAAGGAATCCGTCGCCGCCGAGGGCGACGATCACGTCGGCTTCTTCCATCGGAAGCTGGCCATAGCGGCCGATCAGCGCCTCGCGTGCGGCGATGGCGTCGGGGCTGTCGGACGAGATGAAGGCGAGACGGCTGGTGCTGCTCATGATCTCCGGCGGCGCTGTGCTGAGGCAGTGCCGCGCCGAGGTAGCACGGGCGGTCGCGCCTGCATAGGGACAGGCGGCCTCGCCGGATTCCCGTTCGGTTTCTCGGGGAAAGAAAAGATGAGGGTTAATCGCGACCTTAAGCAGTCGTAAAGCCGTGACCGGTATGTTAGTCCATACCACTCGGGTGGCGGGGGCCAATCGGTCGGGAAACCGTTTTGCCTTTTTCACGCCTGTTCATCGTCTTCATCCTCGTCGTCGGTTTCGCGCTCGGCTTTGCCGAACTGGTGCGCCAATCAGACGCGCAGCGTCCGGACCAGTCCGCGTCCAGCCGTTGCGACGATGCGGCAGGCGCGCCTTGTGCAAATCCGGGCCTGGCCAGGATGGATTGAGACGAACGGCCTACTGGCGAAAAGCAATGAAGACTGGTGCCCCCGGAGAGGATTGAACTCCCGACCTTCGGTTTACAAAACCGCTGCTCTACCGCTGAGCTACAAGGGCACGGTCTCCGGTTAGCACATCTGCCGCGTCAGTAAAGAGGCTGAAGAACTCCGGAAGGCTGCCGGCTTCGCCCTTTGCTCACGGCGACCTGCACTCGCCCGCTTTCCACCCCATATGAACGATATGGAATGATTGGTGGGAGAGTGCGCATGATCCGCTTGCTGATCGTACTTGTGCTTGCCGCGCTGGTCTGGTTCGCGGCCATGAAGGCCATCGAGGCGGCACGGCGGGCCGATGTCGACTGGACCGGTGTCACGGCATTCGTCGCCTTTATCGTCATGGCGTTCTGGCTGCGCCATGTCACCGGCATGGGTTGAGGCGTCGCCTGCGCCTTCAGCGGCGCCTGCCGCCGATCATCGCCGTGATCTGGCGGGCCGCTTCCTCCACCTGGGGGCCGATCGCGGCGGCCCGCTCCGGCGTGACCCGCACGGTCGGGCCGGAGACGGACACGCCGCCAACCGGCTCACCGAACTCGTTGAAGATGGCAGCCGCCACGCAGCGCATGCCCTCGTTTCGCTCCTCGTCGTCGATCGCCCAACCGCGCGCACGAATCCCGGCCAGGTCGTGTGAAAGGGCGGGCAGGGTAGCAAGTGTCTTTTCGGTGAAGGCCTCCAGTCCGGTCCGCCTGGCGATCGCCGCGACACGGTCGCCGTCGAGGTGGGCGAGCACGGCCTTGCCGATGCCCGACGCGTGGAAGGGGCTGCGCGTCCCCGGTCGGAAGAAGGCGCGGATCGCCTGGTGCGTCTCGACCTGACTGACGAAGACGACGCAATCGTCTTCGGCGACACCGAGATTGGCCGTCTCGCCGGTCTTTTCCATCAGGTCCTGCATGATGATGCGGGCACGATCCACCAGCTTGCGACCGCGCAGGAAGGCCGAGCCCATGCGATAGGTTTCGACGCCGACGGACCAGAGCTGGTTCGTCTTGTCGAACTCGACCATGCCGTGCGCCTCCAGCGTGGTCAGCATACGGTAGGCGGTGGGGGCGGGGACACCGGACGTGTTGGCGATCTCGGAAAGCGAAAGGCCCGCGCTGTCCGCCACGATGGCGAGAATGCGCAGCGCACGGTCGAGCGACTGGACGGATGCGGTTTCCTGCGGCGCATTGAAGGCGCGCGGCCGCCCACGCTGGCGTTTTTCTGCCTGGTCCATGACCTACTGTCGGTGAATGCGCGAAAAGCCGCAATGAAAAATTTTTTTGTAATTTTCTAGTCGAGTAAACTGAAAAACAGAAAATTGATGAGAATCAAGATGTAATCTGAAAAATCTATAAGTGAAAAAATATTTTGAAAAAATTGAAAAATAGCGTGCCTGCTGGCAGATTGCCGCCATCAAGGATCACCGGCAGGAGGCTGACATGGCCAGGATGCGCGCCGTCGATGCGGCAGTTCTCGTTCTCGAAAAGGAAGGCATCACCTGCGGCTTCGGCGTGCCGGGTGCGGCTATCAACGGGCTTTACTCGGCACTGAAGGCGAGGGGTACCATCCGCCACGTTCTCGCCCGCCATGTCGAGGCCGCCTCGCATATGGCCGAGGGCTACACCCGCGCCAAGGCGGGGAATATCGGCCTGTGCATCGGGACCTCGGGGCCGGCCGGCACCGACATGATCACCGGGCTTTACTCGGCGTCCGCCGATTCCATTCCCATTCTGTGCATCACCGGACAGGCGCCGCGCGCCCGGCTGACCAAGGAGGATTTCCAGGCGGTCGACATCGCCGCCATCGCGGCGCCGGTCACGAAGTGGGCGGTGACCGTCATGGAGCCCTATCTGGTGCCGATGGCGTTGCAGAAGGCGTTCCACCTGATGCGCTCCTCGCGTCCCGGCCCGGTGCTGATCGACCTACCGGTCGACGTGCAGCTTGCCGAGATCGAATTCGACATCGACGCCTACGAGCCGCTTGCCGCCTTCAAGCCGGCGATGACCCGCGCCCAGGCCGAGAAAGCATTGGCCATGCTCAATACGGCCGAAAAGCCGCTGATCGTCGCCGGCGGCGGTATCATCAATGCGGATGCTTCCGACCTTCTGATCGAGTTCGCCGAGATCACCGGCGTCCCGGTCATCCCGACGCTGATGGGCTGGGGCACGATCCCGGACGACCACCGGCTGATGGCCGGCATGTGCGGCTTGCAGACCTCGCACCGCTACGGCAACGCCACCATGCTGGCGTCGGATTTCGTGCTGGGTATCGGCAACCGCTGGGCCAATCGCCACACCGGCTCCGTCGACACCTACACCAGGGGGAAAAAGTTCGTCCATATCGACATCGAGCCGACGCAGATCGGCCGGGTCTTCGCACCGGACCTCGGTGTCGTTTCCGACGCTGGCGCGGCGCTGAAGATGCTGCTCGACGTCGCCACCGAATGGAAGACGGCTGGCAAGCTGCGCGACTGGTCTGGCTGGGCCAAGGAATGCGCGCATCGCAAGAAGACGATGAAGCGCAAGACGCATTTCGACCAGATTCCGATGAAGCCGCAGCGCGTTTACGAGGAGATGAACAAGGCTTTTCCGCGCGACACCACCTATGTCTCGACCATCGGACTCAGCCAGATCGCCGGGGCGCAGTTCCTGCACGTCTACAAGCCGCGCAACTGGATCAACTGCGGCCAGGCCGGCCCGCTCGGCTGGACGCTTCCGGCGGCGCTCGGCGTGCGTGCCGCACGGCCGGACGCCAACATCGTGGCGCTTTCGGGCGACTACGACTTCCAGTTCATGATCGAGGAACTGGCCGCCGGCGCGCAGCACAAGCTGCCCTACATCCACGTCGTCGTGAACAACGCCTATCTCGGCCTGATCCGCCAGTCGCAGCGCGGGTTCTCGATGGACTATGAGGTCTCATTGGCCTTCGAGAATATCAACACGGTCGGCCATGCCGAGGTCGGTTACGGCGTCGACCATGTCGCGGTCGCCGAGGCGATGGGCTGCAAGGCGGTGCGCGTGCGCCGGCCGGAGGATTGCGCGGCAGGGCTCGCCGAGGCCAAGCGGCTGATGGAAGAGCATCAGGTTCCGGTCGTCGTCGAATTCATCTTGGAGCGTGTCACCAACATCTCCATGGGCACCGAGATCGACAATATCACCGAATTCGAGGACCTTGCCGAAAAGAACGAGGACGCGCCGACGGCCATCGTGCTGCTGGATTGAGGCAAAAAGCTCGTCATTCCGGAAGCCGTGCGAAGCGGAGCGAAGCATGGCTATCCGGGATCCATTCCGGAACAACGGCTAGGTTACGGAATGGATCCCGGCTCGCAGTCGCTTCGCTTCCTTGGCCGGGATGACGCACGCTGAGATTGATGTCCTTGCCGGACATATGGAGACAAAAAGAATGCCGAAATTTTCAGCCAATCTTTCCATGCTCTTCCAGGAGCACGACTTTTTGGACCGCTTCGACGCGGCTGCCCGCGCCGGCTTCAAGGGCGTCGAATATCTCGGCCCCTACGACCACACGCCGGACGAGGTGGTCGCGCGGCTGAAGAAGAACGGGCTGACCCAGGTGCTGTTCAATGTGCCGTCCGGCAACTGGGCCGGCGGCGAGCGCGGCATCGCCGTGCTGCCGGCCCGCGTGGACGAGTTCCGCGCCGGCATCGACAATGCCATTACCTATGCCAAGGCGCTCGGCTGCGGCCAAGTCAACTGCCTTGCCGGCATCGCGCGGGCCGGCGTCGACCGCGCCAGGCTGGAGGAAACCTTCGTCGCGAACCTCAAGTTCGCCGCCGAAAAGCTCGGGCAGGAAGGCATCAAGCTGCTGATCGAGCCGATCAACACGCGCGATATTCCCGGCTTCTTCCTGACCAACACGAAGCAGGGGCTCGATATCCTGGAAAAGGTCGGCTCGCCGAACCTCTATTTGCAATACGACATCTATCACATGCAGATTATGGAGGGGGATCTCGCCCGGACCATCGAGGCGAACCTCAGCCGCATTGCGCATATCCAGCTTGCGGACAATCCCGGCCGTCACGAGCCGGGGACGGGCGAGATCAACTATCCCTTCCTGTACGACTTCATCGACGGCCTCGGCTACACGGGCTGGATAGGCGCGGAATACAAGCCGAAGGCCGGCACCGAGGCTGGGCTGGGCTGGTTCAGGGAATTCGCGGGCAAGGCTGCGGCGTGACCCCTCCCCCGTGAGGGGGAGGGGTTCCGCGTCAGATTTTGAAAGGATAACACCAATGGACACAATCGGCTTCATCGGGCTGGGCATCATGGGCGCGCCGATGGCGGGGCATCTGCTGGATGCCGGCTATAGCGTCGTCACCAGTGACCATCGCGGCAAGCCGCCGGCGTACCTCGTCGCCAAGGGCCTCAAGGCGGTGACCGGCTCGAACGCTGTCGCCAAGGCCGCCGACATCGTCATCACCATGGTGCCGGACACGCCGCAGGTAGACGAAGTGCTGTTCGGCGAGAACGGCGTGGCGTCAGGCCTGTCCAAAGGCAAGCTGGTCATCGACATGTCGTCGATCTCGCCGATCGCCACCAAGGAATTTGCAAAAAAGATCAACGAACTCGGCTGCGACTACCTCGACGCGCCGGTTTCCGGCGGCGAGGTCGGCGCCAAGGCGGCCTCGCTGACCATCATGGTCGGCGGCGAAGACAAGGCTTTCGACCGCGCCAAGCCTGTGTTCGAAAAGATGGGCAAGAACATCACGCTGGTCGGCCCCAACAGCGTCGGCCAGACTACCAAGGTCGCCAACCAGATCGTCGTCGCCCTGACCATCGAGGCCGTCGCCGAGGCGCTGGTGTTCGCCTCCAAGGCAGGCGCCGACCCGGCCAAGGTGCGGCAGGCGCTGATGGGTGGCCTGGCCTCGTCGCGCATCCTCGAAGTGCATGGCGAGCGCATGATCAAGCGCACCTTCGCGCCCGGCTTCCGCATCGAACTGCACCAGAAGGATTTGAACTTGGCGCTGGAGGGCGCGAGGTCGCTCGGCGTAGCGCTGCCCAACACCTCGACAACGCAGCAGCTTTTCAACGCCTGCGCGGCCAACGGGGGGGCGAAGGACGATCACTCAGGGCTAGTCAAGGCGCTGGAGGGGATGGCGGGGCATGAGGTGGCTTAGCGCCATCTTTCCCTCCCCCTTGAGGGGAGGGTGGCCACGCAGCGGCCGGGAGGGATAACCTCAACCGCTCCGACGTCAATTTCGAGGTCACGCTCTACGGCCGGCGACCCCTCCGGTCAGGCCTGCGGCCTGCCACCCTCCCCTCAAGGGGGAGGGGAGCCGCGGAGCCATTTCCCCGCCACATACAAACTCACCGCCGCTGCGTTGCTGACGTTGAGCGACCGTATCGCGCCCGGCATGTCGAGCCGGGCGAGCGCATTGACTGTCTCGCGCGTCTTCTGGCGCAGGCCCTTGCCCTCTGCTCCCAACACGAGCGCGATCTTTTTGCCCGAGAACGTCTTTTCCAGTTCCGCCGGCCCTTCCGAATCGAGGCCGATGGTCTGGAAGCCGGCGTGGTGCAGTTCGCCGAGCGCCTCGGCGAGGTTGCGCACCTCGATATGGTCGATGTGTTCCAGCGCGCCGGAAGCCGATTTCGCCAGAACACCGCTTTCGGTCGGACTGTGACGGGCCGTGGTGATCAGCGCGCCGGCGCCGAAGGCGACCGCCGAACGCAGGATCGCCCCGACATTGTGCGGGTCGGTCACCTGGTCGAGGACGAGCAGAAGATTGGTGTCGCCGAGCGCATCGAGGCGCTTCGCTTTCAGCGGCTTGGCCTCGATCAGCACGCCCTGATGCACGGCGTCCGAGCCGGTTAACCTGTCGATGTCGCGTGGCTCGGCCAGTTCGGCGGGAAAGGGCAGGGCGGACAGGTCGGCAATCGCCAGCCGCTCGGCGGCATTGCGCGTGACCAGCATTTTCTTGATTTTCCGTGCCGGATTGTCGAGCGCGGCGCCCACCGTATGTAGACCATAGAGCCACACCAGCCCGTCGGCGGGGCCGTCGCCTGGCTCGATCCTGGGGCGCGGGCGGTGCTGCGGCGCGCCGCCGGCCTTCTCGTCACGATGCGCGCGCCGAAGGCGTGCATAGTGCGAATCCTTCGGCGAGCCGGTGCTGCCGCCTTCAGCTTTCGTTCCGCGGCGCTTGTCTTTGTGGTCCACCATGAGCGCTCTATAGCCGCCAAGGGAACGTTTGCCTACGTCTTCCGTTTTGTCCGGGCAAGGCAGCACCCGATCGGGTGCTCATCAGCTCACGGGCCGACGGTGGCCTGAACGACACAAATTCAGGAGGACATTTTGGGCGCTTCGGTTCTGATTGGCATTCTGATCACCTTTCTGGTGATCATATTGGTTCTCTACCTTGTCCAACGTCTGCCGCTCGACGGACGCACGCGGCAGATCGCGCAGATCGTCATCATCATCATCGGCATCATTTCTCTGCTGAAATATCTCGCGGTTTTCTAGCCGGGAAAGCAGGAAAAGCCGGGCGGCGTGGTTGACACCGCATCGCCCAGTCGCCATAAGGCCCATCGCTGATTTCGAGGCCGCGCTGCGGAACCGAAAGCAGGCGAAAATGCCTCGTTGCATGGCTCCGGCGACAGTACGGAGGGGTGTCCGAGTGGTTAAAGGAGACGGACTGTAAATCCGTTCGCTATGCGTACGCTGGTTCGAATCCAGCCCCCTCCACCACTGTCGTACCGGAGCCGCGCGATCCACGCGAAACGCCCTCGCTTTTGCATCGGCAGCGTGGCATGACAGTGCGGCGCGGGTGTAGCTCAATGGTAGAGCAGCAGCCTTCCAAGCTGAATACCCGGGTTCGATTCCCGGTACCCGCTCCAATTCTTTTGGCGAAGTCCTTCTGAGAACAATCGGTCCCTACGCGCCGTATCAGCGCCGAGCCGCTTCCACGGTTGCCGGTCCGTCAGAACAGTCGGCCTCTCAAAGGCTGCAAAAACGGCATCTCAGGCGGGCAAACCCGACTTGAACTCCATCAGGCCGCCATTCTACCAAAGGGCAGATTTAAAAGAATCTGCGCGTCGGTTCAGACGAATTCCATTACCACGATCGCGCCGATGACGATCAGAACGAGACCGGCGATCAGCATGGGCATCAGGCTGCTGGCCGTGCTGTCGCGGCCACTGGCGGCTTCGCTCGACAATACCACGGGCTTTCCGTTTTGGTTTTCTTCCATGTCTCGACTCCAAACTGGTATCGAGTTTACCACTTTTAGCCGTCGTGGCGATGCGACAAAAAATGCTGCAGAGCGCAGACCATTGCGGCTGCTTCGATGAGGTCAGGTGCATCGTGATCTCCTGCCAAGGAGGGGCCCGTGGATGTCAGATCAAGGCGCTGTCACCGATACAGATAGACGATCTCGGGTGGATCGCCGGCTTCTGTCTGCCTTATCGCCCTGGCGCGCAGGCGACCGCCACGGGCGTGGTCGGTGTGCAGGTTCTCCTTGAGAACCTTCTTCGCGGCCGCGAGCGCGGTCCTCGCTGTCACTTCGGTCGGCGCGCGCTCCATGCTTCCGGTCTCGGACAAGGGTTCGATGGTCCATTTCGCCATGGTGGCACGATCCTGCGCGCGGAAGGGGCGGGCAATTTCCGACGGTTTTGCTTTCGCGTCAATTCAGTGCTCCCGGGCGATATTCGCCAGAAAACGACGGTTCGCGGCCCGATGCTAGTCCTCGATCGCCTCGATTCCCTGTCGTTTGAGCTCGGCAAGGCGGTTCTTCATCGCCCGCAGGTCCTCGACAGAGTGGCTCTCCCATTCCTTCACCTCGCCGACGATGCGGATCGGGTCGCGGGCGCGGTAGGATTTCGTCGGGTTGCCTGGAAACTTCCTGTCCGTCAGGTTCGGGTCGTCCTCGAAAGGGCCAGTCGGCTCGACGATGTAGATCCGCTCGCGTCCATTGCCCTGGGCGAGTTCGGCGCCCCATATGGCTGCGTGCATCGTCGCACTGAAATAGACGTAGCGGGCGGTTTTGCGGCTGCCGTAATTGGAGGCTTAGCCGGGGCCGATCAGGTCGCCCTCGTTCAGTTGCGCCCTCGTTCCGTGAAAAAAGGACGGCATGCCTGGGCCGCTGATCGTCATCGACGCGCTTTCCTTTTGATCGGGAGGCGCCTTCTCAAATCCGATCGAGGTGGCATTGAGGCGCCGGCGGCAAAAAAGTCCGCTGCGGCCGGAGCGACGCCGCTCCGGCCCTTGGGCATCGCTCAGGTGTTGAGCGCTGTGGCGACCTGGTGATGCGGGGGCACCTGTCCGTTCGGCGTCAGTTTGTCGACCACGCCCGGCAGGGCCGCCGACAATTGCTTGAGCAGTTCCTGTTCGTCCATGCCGGTCCGCTGTGCGATTTCGTGGATCACCTGCGGTCCGAGCGCCGAGGCGAGTGCGCCGACGTCGATCTGCTTGTTCTGGCCGGTACCCACCCAGGAATCGGCGACTTCGCCGTGGCCGGCATTCTTGAGCCTGTCGAGCAGGCCGCCGAGACCGCCCAGCAGACCGCCGTCCGCCGTCGATGCGTCCGGCGAAGCATTGCCTACCGGGGCAGGGGCCGGTTGCTCCGTCTTTTCATCGCCGCTGCCGCTCAGCATCTTGCCGACCAGCAGCGCGCCGAGCGCAATAAGCAGCGGCTTGCCAATGTTTCCGCCTGGCACGGCGTTGTCGAAAAGTCCCATTTGCAGACCTCCAGAAAGGTTTTCCCGGCCCGTCGAAGACAATGGCGCATCCGCGCCGGATTTCAAGCCTGACTTGAGCCCGGGCCGATCATATGAAAATGATTGGCGTCGGGGGCAGATGGAGAACGACATGTCCGTTATCAGCTGGATCATTCTCGGCGTCATAGCCGGTTTCCTGGGCAGCAAGATCGTCAACAAGAGCGGCCAGGGTATCATCATGGATATCGCGCTCGGTATCGTCGGCGCGATCGTCGGCGGCCTGATTTTCAGCGCATTCGGCGCCTCCGGGGTCACCGGCCTCAATATCTACAGCCTGATCGTCGCAGTCATCGGCGCGATCGTCGTGCTGTGGGCCTATCACGCCATCACCGGCCGGCGCGCCTAACCTCCGGATTTTCTTCGCCACCGGCTTCTTCCTTCACCTGGGGGAGAATCGGTTAGCCGCGGTTGCGTGCCACGGCACGAGCGGCGGCCTTGCGCGGCTGCCGCGAACGCCTATATCGGCATGGATCCATCCCCGCCGACGCTCGCCGTTTCGCGAAATGGGGCCTGCGGCCTTGGTCGCCCAGGCCACAAGAGGCTTGTGTTTTAGAGCCTTTGTCGCTAAGCGCCCCGCATCCGAGTGAAAAGGTCACGCCGTCCAAGGGAAAGCCTCAAGGAAAGAGACTATGGCAAAAGGTAAATTCGAGCGTAATAAGCCTCATGTGAACATTGGCACGATTGGTCACGTTGACCACGGCAAGACGTCGCTGACGGCTGCGATCACGAAGTACTTCGGGGAGTTCAAGGCG